>JGI24422J19971_10000008_pt1 | contig 78103 bp, 81 predicted proteins | sample DeeMarSWOR152_54_FD_19971 | JGI IMG/M metagenome (IMG submission 19971) | reverse complement strand
GCATAATGAAACGAAAACAGGAATACGACCTTGACAAAGACGGCGTCCTCGACGAAAAAGAACTCGAACTCGCCATGGAGAAAGAAGCCAAATCCACNTGGACNACCATTAACACATGGTTCGCCACCCATCCAGCAACCTATCAACGAATTCTTCTGTTGCGGGAGATTGAGAAAGAAATGGAAACAGGTCAATACAGCAGCGAACGCATTTACACCAAAATTTAGGATGGTTTCCACAACATTTTGAACCGATTTCATATAAATAGCGGTTCATCCTTTTCTGATAGAATTGACAAATTTCGTCAATCAAAGATTTTGCGCGCGCATTAACGCTATGCAATTTAAATTTTTGTTACGAGTCCGAATACATGAAAATGTTAATACCGTAACAAACAATAACGCGCACTCCAGGTGACGTTTCTGAACCTGTTTATTGCGCTAGCATGATATGCCTTGGATAATTTGCGAATGCTTTATTTAGACTCGGCGCCAAAATAACCTTCCAATTTGAAAAGATGGAGATCAGAAACGACATCCATACTGACAAATAGACACTCTAATGTGTAATTCAGGAATAAAATCATATGGTTAACATTCTACTCTCGTTACCCTTCATATTCATCGTTTCATTAGGACTCAGTGTTTTACTATATTTAATTGGGGCAGTTATTTCCCCAAAAAGCAAGAAAACTAAGGGCAAATTGGCTCCATACGCCTGTGGCGAAGAACTTCCACCACAGAAGTTTCAAGTGAATGTTAGAAGTTTCTTTTTATACGTAACCTACTTCATGATTTTTGACATATCTGCGTTTCTGCTGGCAATGTCTTTTAGCGCTCTAGGACCTTACCCAGCAATTTTTAGTATAGTGATCATACTTGCCTTGGTTTGGTTACTTATGGCTTGGCGGAGGGAAAAGCAACGGGTTTAATAAGTTGGGCTAGAACCAAGTCGCCGTGGATACTTCACTATAACACTGGATCATGCAATGGCTGCGACATCGAGTTAGTGGCTAGCCTCTCGCCTCGGTTTGATCTTGAAAGATTCGGAATACTTCAAAAAGGGAGCCCCAGACATGCCGATGTGCTAATAGTAACGGGGCCGGTAACTAGACAATCTAAAAGTAGGCTTCTTCGCATCTATGAGCAGATGCCAAGTCCGAAGTCAGTCATCGCCATCGGCTCATGCGCGACAAGTGGTGCTCCTTTCAACGGCTCTTACAATGTCTACGAGGGTGTTGACAATGTTATTCCGGTGGATGTATACGTTTCGGGTTGTCCTCCTAAACCTGAAGCCATCATTCACGGTCTTCTTAGACTTATCAAAAACTGGGGGAAGCAACAACGACAACAATGAAGCCTATAAAGGGCACGCTTTTGGAAAAAGCGAAAGAAATTAGAATCCCCCGTGCTCGACGAATGTTCATGACAATTAACAAGACTGATTTTTGGAAAAGCATGAAAAAACTAGTTGACTCTGAAGGGTTTAGGCACTTATCCACAATAACTGGGATAGATGTTGGATCTAAAATCGAAATCATATACCACCTAACCCGTGAAGACTTGGTGCTTTCACTGAAGGTTAAGACATCTAAAAAGAACCCGGTTTTGCCAAGCATTGTTAAATTGATTCCAGGTGCAATCTTGTACGAGAGAGAGGTTCACGATTTTCTCGGTGTTACATTTGAAGGAAATCCAGATTTATCTCCACTTCTTCTGCCAGACGAGTGGCCAAGTGGTATCTGTCCCCTGAGGAAGGAATGGTCTTCTCAAGATATTTGGAAAGCAACGGAGGAATCCTAACTTGGCGATACGGATTCCCTTTGGCCCACAACATCCCGCCCTCAAAGAGCCGATAAATTTCATGTGTGAGGTTAGTGACGAAAAGGTTCTTTCTGTGAGACCACGTCTTGGGTACATCCATAGAGGGATCGAGAGGTTGGCAGAGGAACGCACCTACAACCAGGACCTGTATCTCATCGAACGAATATGCGGAATCTGCTCCTTCGCCCATGTTACATGTTTCTCCCAAGCAGTGGAAGAAGTCTTGAACATTGAGATTCCACCAAGAGCAAAATACATCAGAACGATTCTTGCTGAGATGGAGAGAATTCAAAACCATTTCCTTTGGTTGGGAGATGTCGGTCACGAGATGGGGTTCAACACACTCTTCATGTACTCGTGGAGGGACCGAGAGGTTGTGCTGCGACTATTAGAGACAATTTCAGGGAAGCGTGTGAATTATGCAATGAACACCATCGGAGGAGTACGCAGAGACATAACCCCTACAGTAATAGAATCTTTAGAGAGGGGCCTTGACCGCCTTGAAGAAAGAGCAAAATATTACAAGGAAGTGTGCGCGAAGGACCCTACAGTTCTGGGAAGAACCGTTGGCGTGGGAGTGTTAAGCCCCATTGACGCCTTAGACTTATGTGCAGTAGGCCCAACCATAAGAGCGAGTGGCATCTCCCGTGATGTTAGGGCAGACGATCCCTACGCGGCTTACAATGAGATCCCATTCAGGGTGATCACTTATGATGGATGTGATGTCGCAAGCAGAATAATGGTAAGGCTTGATGAAATCCTTGAGAGCGTCAGCATAATACGGTATGCATTAGATAACCTTCCAAACGGAGATGTTAGGGTCAGGGTTCCAAGGCGAGTTCCAGAGGGTGAAGCTGTAAGTCTAGTGGAGGCACCACGTGGAGAGAACCTTCACTATGTAAGGGCGGATGGTACTGAAAAGCCTGTGAGGGTAAAAGTAAGAGCTCCAACACTTGCCAATATACCGCCTCTCTGTAAGATGCTTGTCGGAGGAAGCATCGCTGACATACCAGTCGTGGTAGCTGGCATTGACCCTTGTATAGCCTGCGCCGAACGGGTAGCCTTCGTAGACACGGCAACGGAGAAGCGTTGGGTGTGGAATAAAGAGGAGTTAAGGGGGTACGCTAAAAAATGGTACCAGAAGAAATAGTAACTCTCCTCCAGATATTCTTGTTTCCAGGATTCTTGTTCTTGTTTTTCTTAGCCTTCTTCAGCGAATGGGTAGATCGAAAACTTGTGGCTAAGTTTCAAAACCGCTACGGTCCATTATACACTGGACCTAAAGGGATACTCCAGCCTGTGGCGGATTTCTTTAAGCTTTTGGCAAAGGAAGACATTATACCCACCGCCACCGACAAGACTGTTTTTTCCATCGTACCCATACTAGTACTTGCTCTTTCTATGGCACCACTTTTTCTGATCCCAATGATTGATTTTTCAGCTCTCGTTTGGTTTGAAGGAGACTTGATCGTAATTATGTCTATAACGACTTTAGTTATCATTGCCATGTTTATGGGTGCTTGGGCCTCTACAGATCGGTTCAGCACTATAGGAGGCATGAGAGTTGGGCTTCAGATGCTCGGATACGAGATTCCTATGACAATTGCGATGATTGGCCCAGCCATCTCAAGTAAAAGCCTGTCTGTGAGTGGAATCGTCCAATCGCAGGCTGGGGGGCTTTGGTATGCAATAACTCAGCCACTGGGCTTTGCCATAGCCATGATATGCTTGCTTGCACATCTTCAGAAGGTTCCTTTCGATGTACCAGAGGCTGAGAGTGAAATTGTGGCCGGCTGGATGGTCGAGTTCAGCGGCAAGAAATTAGCTTTGCTGAGACTTGCAAAGAATTTCGAGTTAGTTTTAGCTGGCTCGTTGTTAGTATCTTTGTATTTGGGGGGACCTTTAGGTTTTTGGCTGCCCCACCCGTCTTTCTACTTTTTCCTAAAACTCATCGTTTGCATATTCATATTTTCAAATTTACGTGCGTTGTTTGCGAGATTTAGAATCGACCAAGTGCTGATGGGTGCTTGGAAGTATTTGACCCCCCTAGCACTCTTGCAAATAATATTAGTGGTGATCTAAGATGGCTATGGAAAAGGAACTTATGAAGAACTTGACTAAGAAACCCATAACGTTACGTTACCCGTCAGAGAAAGCGACACCAGTGGAAGGAATACGAGCTAAAGTTGCTTGGGACATCGAGAAATGTATTGGATGTGGCCTTTGCCCCCAAGTTTGTCCGTCAAAGGCAATTGAACTAACCGGCAAAGGCTCAGAAGCGGAGATTACATATTATTTAGACCGTTGCCTTTTCTGCGGAGAGTGCGTTGACATTTGCCCGACAAAAACTATCAAAACAACATCTGAATTTGAACTCGCCTTCACCAGCCGCAAAGAGACAACCATCTATTACAAACGGTCAACGATTTCACCAGACTCCACTGAAGAAAGTCACTGAACGGAGGACAACAACCATTGTTTCCATATGCACCATGGCTTTGTTGGATCATCCCAATTATAGGAGCTGTGGTAACGCCATTTATTGGTGCAGTTCGTCGAAGATTCGGCAGTTACTTAGCCGTGTTGACGATTGGGTTGAGTGCTTTCTTCTCCTTCTCGATGATCCCAGACATTCTCGCTGGACAGGTTGTCCCTCTGGCAATTCCATGGCATTATCCCGAATTGGGAGTCTTGATTGATCCGTTAAGCGTGCTTATGGCAAGTGTGATTTCTTGCATAGGATTTCTAGTTACTGTTTTCTCCGTAGCCTACATGCGGGAAGAGCCGAGTTTGGCTAGGTTCTGGTTTCTGATACAGCTTTTCATCGGCGGATACTTGGTGATAGTGCTGGCAGACAACCTCCTATTCATGTTCATCGGTTGGGAAACAGTTGGGATATGCTGTACTGGCCTTGCGGCGTTTTGGCACAAAGACCCTAAGCGAGCGCATATGGGCTTGAAAACTTTCATGGTCCTGCGTATTGCAGATATTCTCTTACTGGCATCTATCTTGTTGATATACACCTATTCTGATCCTCAGACCCTTAACATCACGGAACTCGCAGAAAATAACAACTTAATGGGAGAATTAGCAAAGTCTGGCATGCTTTTTATCACAGCCTTCATGTTCTTTGGTGGGGCTATAGGAAAGGCAGCTCAGTTCCCTTTGCAAGAATGGCTACCGGATGCGCTGGCTGCTTCACCTTCATGTTTCAACGCCCTAACTGAATGTTTGGCTGGCCCCTTTATTATGGCTAGAGTTCTCCCAATCTTACATAAAGCAATAGGATATAGTGAGCTGGTCAACTTCTTTTTAGTCATGGCACTTGCAGGTGCACTCACTGCAGTGATTAGTGCTCTTATAGCAATAGCCCAAGATAATATATTCAAAGTTCTTTCATATGGTATCTCAAGCGTGATCGGGTACATGATAGCAGCTTTTGGCTTAGCAGGATTAATGACCGATACGAAGGCATTCGCACGGGGGTACTTAGCCGGCACCTTCCTTCTCACGGTTGACGCCTTCGTCTCAGCGCTGCTTTTCCTCTCTGCAGCATACATTTTTTACGCAGTTGGATCGGACAAGCTGCACCATATGGGTTGGGTCAAGAGTAAAATCGCACATAGAAGCATGGAGGTTGGAGCCCTTGCTCTAGCAGGCATACCACCGCTGAGTGGGTTTTGGTGTACGAACTGGATTCAAACAGTGGCTTGGGATTTCGCCGCAGAGGCAGGAAATTTCACGCATACGATGTTAGGTTACTTGATTTTTGCTCTGTTAATAATTGGAGCCGGCATCACAGCCTTTTACGGTCTTAGAATGATGGGACTTATCTTTAGAGAGGAGAGTTACAAATCAGATGAGAAAGTTGTCAAGAAGCCTCCATCTTTAATGCGCATTTCCCTTGCTGCATTTCTTGTAATAACTGCGTTCATAGATTTCCTAGCACTTCTCCTTATCTGGCCCTTTAGCAAGTTTCTTCTACCGATGCCAGTCTTAGAGCAACTGGCTTTTAACAATATCGTCGAAGTTTTTGTATATATTATTCCTTCGATTAGTACGGTCTTGACATGCATGGCGGTGGCATTTGGAGGTTATCTAGCCTACAAAATTTATATAACACGCAAAGCCGATGCTGAGGGGTTAATGAAGAAATACCGTTTTCTGAGGATATCTCATAAGTTTTTGCGAAATCGCTTCTACATTGACGCATTTTACTATAAAGTCGCCTCTTCTACATGGTTTTTCTCACAGAAGATACATAAATACGTGGAGACGGAAGGAATAACAAAGCCGCAGATTATGGGCTTTAGAAAATTTCTTGACACAGCATACAGCGGAATGGCCTTGCTTTCACAATGGGCTTATCCACGTTTAGAACTCGGAGGCTTAGAGGCCTTAAACAGAGTACTCGCCAAAACGGTTACTAGTCTTTCCGGAAAGTTTAGAAAGACACAGAGTGGAGTTTTATCTTACAATATACTGGCAGTGTCTATTGGTATTGTTTTGCTAGTGATTCTCTTGCTCTTATTTGGAGGAGGTTTTCAGGGGTTGCTCCAATGATCGAACATGCGGCTTTATTGGCAACGGTCATTCCCGGAATTGTAGGCATTGTTCTCTACGCTTTTAGTAGGCGTATAAGACGAGGCGTGGGGTGGATAGCAACAATCGCGGCCTCCTCATCCGTTATTATGATTATCAGCATGGGTAGAGATGTAATGGAAAGTTGCAAAGTAGGGCAAGGACCCTTAACTTTCTCATATGCTTGGATACCTTCCATCGACGTAGATTTTGGGTTTTTGGTCGATACGGTTAGTTTCCCAATAGCGTTGATCGCCGCAGCTGTTAGCACTTTATGCTGCTTTTACTCTATCAAGTATATGAAGAAGGAAAGAGACCAACCTGCCTATTACGCTAATCTACTGCTCTTCATGACAGGAATGGTTGGGGTGATACTGTCTTCGAATCTTATACAGTTTTACCTCTTCTGGGAACTGATGTTGATACCGTCTTACCTCTTGATAGCGAACTGGGGAACCTCCAAGAACAGATTGAATATAGCTTTCAAATACTTCATATTCACCCACATCGGCGCCCTTGCGATGCTTCTTGGCATACTCGCCATCTTTTCTTACACTAACACTTTCGACCTCCTAAAGTTACCCTTGGTAGCTGATGCCATACCCCCAAACATGGTTGGCGTAATATTTGTCATGTTACTGATTGGGTTCCTTGTGAAGATGGCAGCATTTCCATTTCATACGTGGTTACCTGACGCCCACTCGGAGGCTCCTACTCCGATAAGCGCTATGTTGTCAGGGGTCATGATCAAATGCGGAGCCTATGGAATGGCTAGGGTTTTGTTAACTACTTTTGGCCAAATCGTATTGCAAGTGTCAGACTATCTTGCGATTCTCGGAATTATCACTATTGCTTATGGCGGTCTGATGGCCTTAGCGCAAACTGATATTAAACGGCTGTTGGCTTACTCAAGCATCAGCCAGATGGGCTACATCGTCTTTGGACTTGGTGTTGCCTCTGAGTTAGGAATCATGGGTAGTCTTCTACACATAGTCAACCACGCCGTCTGCAAAAGCCTCCTCTTCATGTGCGTGGGCATAATTATTCACCAAACAGGAACACGAGATATCAGAAAATTGGGCGGTCTAATTGGAAAAATGCCAACCCTGGGTATTGCATGTTTGATCGGTGTCTTTAGCTTGGTGGGAACTCCTCCGCTAAATGCTTTCTGGAGTGAGTGGATGATTTTTGGTGGAGGGCTCGCTGCTGGGAAAGGCTTAATCACCATTTTTGGTCTCCTCAGCACCGTGATTACGGCTGGGTACTATCTTTGGTTTGCTTGGAGGGTTTTCTTTGGGTCCCTCCCAAAGAGGCTCAACCGTGTAAAGGAAGCCCCGTTCTCCTCACGTGCTTCTGTAATCATCTTGGCAACAATTTCTGTTTTGCTTGGGGTGTTACCAGGTCTAGTCTTAGAGTATATTACGCCAGCTGCAGAATATATTTCAGGTTTAATTGGCGGTGGTTGAATAGGTTGGAGGAATTGATTCAAACAATTCTAATTGTGATTACAATTTTCTTGGCAATATTCACTGTTGAGGTTAAGGACCTTTTACACGCAGTTATTTGTTTATGTGGAATGTGCATTAGCATTGGAATTCTCTTCGGCATCCTAAGCGCTACATACGTCATGGTTTTCCAACTACTAATATACGCAGGCGCTGCTGTGGTTCTCTTCATTTCAGTGGTCATGCTAACAAGGAGGAAAGAAGAATGAGAGTTGAATCGGTAAGAATCTTCGGAACCCTTGTCGCAATTCTTACATTGTTTTTATTTCTGATGATTACTCAGCAGGACTTCGTACCTTTTGAATACGCTATGTTTTCTGTGAATGAAACCTTGGTTCCATTTGATGGAGAAGTTGGAGAGGCGGTCAGTTACACCCTTTGGGGTCAGCGCCGATTAGATATGATTATCCTAGCTTTCTTGTTGTTCGTATCTGCAGCTTGCTGCGCAACAGTTTTGAGGATAGAAAAAGGTGACCAAAGTTGATACCACTAACCCATTACCTCGCATGTTCTCTAGTTCTTTATGTCATAGGGCTTTACTGCCTTGTGGTGAAGCGAAATATGATCAGACTACTTATAGCACTGGAAATCATGCTAAATGCTGCAAATCTGAACTTTATTGCATTCTCAAGTTACGGTGTCTTTGGTTTCACTCATCCATTAGCTCACGCTTTCACAATTATTTCTATTGGGATCGGCGGATGCATAATCGCACTAGGACTAGCCATCATTCTTCACGCCTACAGACATTACGGGACCCTCGATGTTAGGGAACTTAGGAGGCTCAAAGAGTAGTTGTTTACACCTTTGCTGGACGCACTACTCTTTTTCACAGTTACCACTCCATTAGTCAACCTATTGACCCAGAAGGGTGCATCCAAAAAACTCGTTTCTGGATATGCATCATTTGGGCTTGCCTTGGCTCTTCTGCTTCTTCCAATCTTTTACATGGAAGGCTTCACTCAAGGGAAAGTAACAACACCGCTATTGGATTTCTCTGTTCCCCCAATAGGCATGTGTTTAGAGATTGACGCATTAGGGCTCTTTATGGCTTTGACATTTCTCATCATAGGACTCATAGTCTCAATCTATTCTTTTCGAAACATAGAGCCGAACCAAGGTCTTATCGGATATAACACACTCCTTTTGGGGATGATCACTGGCATGGTTGGAGTGGTCCTTGCAGGAGACCTCTTCACCCTCTTCATCTTTTGGGAAATCATGTGTGTAAGCTCATACGCCTTGGTGGCTTTCAGAAAGGAGGAATGGGCGCCAGTAGAAGCTGGATATAAGTATTTAATCATGAGCGCAGCCGGAACAGCTACCCTGCTCTTCGCCATGTCTTTCCTTTACGGCCTAACTGGAACACTTAACATCGCATACTTGTCTGAAAGCTTCGCCCAATCAGAAGGCACAGTTTGGATGTATCTAACTCTTACTTTGATCATTGCTGGATTTGGGCTACAAGCGGGAATGGCTCCGCTCCACATGTGGCTGCCCGATGCACATTCTGTGGCACCAAGCCCCATAAGCGCTGTGCTTTCAGGTGCCATGGTTAAGACAGCTGCATATGGGCTTATCCGAGTTCTCATGTTTGTGTTTCCACTGATGCACGGAGCTTGGGGGATTACACTCGCAATCTTCGCCATTTTCACTATGTTCACTGGAAACCTTATGGCGTTGTTGCAGGATGATGTCAAACGGCTTCTTGCCTTCAGCACCATCGCCAATATGGGTTACATTATGTTAGGGCTGTCTATTGGATCCTTACGGGGACTAACTGGAAGCCTTTTCCACATCTTAAACCATGCCATCGTGAAGTCATTGCTATTCCTTAGTGTAGGTTCCTTTGTGTACAGAACAAATACACGAAGCCTTAAGGAATTGGCTGGAATCGGACGTTCAATGCCAATTTCAAGTGGACTTTTTGCTATAGGACTCATAGCGTTAGCTGGCATCCCTCCCCTGAACTTTTTCTGGAGCGAGTTGACGATCGTGACAGCCTGTCTGGAAGCTGACATGCTTCCTTTTTCCGTACTAATGATACTTAATCTAGCGCTCTCAGCTGCTTACTGCCTCCGCATGATTCAAACAATCTTTTTAAGAGAAGCTACGTCAATCTCCAAAAAGGCCACGGAATCCCCTAAAATAATGCTTATAGCCACCATAATTCTTGTATCTCTTTCTATCGTTATTGGGTTCTACCCAAGCCCTTTTCAAGACGTAGCAGGAAATGCCGCTGAGGCAGCGTTCAATCGTCAAGCTTACATAGATGCTGTATTTCGCGAGTAGCATGAGGAGAAAAGCGCGGGCATTGAATTTGGCTGCTATCTTTCTTTGTTTATAGAGACAAAGCAAACATGACAATCAGAGGAGCGAACACTGAAGCAACTAGCGACATGACTGTAATCAGGGTGTTAAGAGAAGGCCCAGCCGTATCCTTAAATGGATCCCCGACGGTGTCGCCTACAACCGCGGCTTTATGGGGTTCTGAACCTTTGCCTCCGAATGCTCCTGCTTCAATGTATTTTTTGGCGTTATCCCATAGTCCGCCGGCGTTAGCCATCAGAAGAGCGAATATTAAACCGGAGAATATGCTTCCACCTAGGTATCCTCCAAGTGCTTCTATGCCCCCAAGCGGTGGGTGCACGCGTGTGCCTATAAAGCCGACTAGCAAGGTAACGACGATGGATAGTATGCTTGGAAGCATCAGTTCTTTCAAGGCTCCTTTTGTGGCGATGTCTACGCATGTTGCATAGTCTGGCTTCACTCCTTCTTTCCCTTCTTTTAGGCCTGGAATTTCTCTGAATTGTCTTCTTATTTCTTCAATCATTCTGAAGGCGTTCTTGCCTACGCCGAGCATTACTAAGGCTGAGAACAAGGGTGGCATGGCTATCCCTATGAGAGCACCAGTCAGAACTAGCGGGTTCATCAGGTCAAAAATGATTGGTTGACCAGTTAGGTTTTGGACTATTTCTTGATAGGCAGCGAGCAAGGCAAGCACAGTAAGTCCAGCAGCGCCAATTGCAAATCCTTTTGTTATCGCTTTAGCAGTGTTGCCAGCAGCGTCTAGTCTATCTGCTATGTCTATTACCCCCTCTTCGAGTCCTGATTGCTCTGCGATTCCCTTTGCGTTGTCAACGATTGGTCCGTATGCGTCACCAGCCACTATCATACCAACGATGGACAACATCCCAACTGCACTGATGCCAACCCCGTACACTCCAGCTAAGTAATATGCAATTGTTGATGCGATACCTATTCCAAGAAGTGGCGGAAATATGCTTACCAAACCGTAGGAGAACCCAGTTATTATGTTGATGGCTGCTCCTGTCTTGGATGCCTCGGCGGTTTTTATTGCTGGAGCCCGGTCTATGGAAGTGAAGTAGTCTGTTGTGATACCAATTACGACGCCAGCGACTAGCCCGACCACTAAAGCACCCCAGATTTGGAATGGATGCAGCGAAGATTCTAGGTTGCTCTGAGCCCAAGTTTCAATATCTTGCCGAAGATAGAAAGTTACGAATAACGCCATGACAATGAAGATACCACAAGTTATGTATGTCCCCCAGTTAAGCGCTTTTCCTGGATTGCCTTTTTTGCCAACTCTTACGATAGCAACTCCGAGAATTGATGCTAGGATTCCTAGTCCAGCAAATATTAGTGGCAAATTGACAAAAGGATTTTCAAAGGACTGGATACCTGGTGCAAGACCTACTGCCAATATCATTACCGCCACGATGCTGGCAACATAAGAGTCGAACAAGTCGGCACCCATACCTGCTACATCACCGACGTTGTCGCCGACATTGTCTGCTATTACTGCTGGATTTCTGGGGTCGTCTTCAGGAATATTCATTTCTACTTTGCCCACAAGGTCAGCGCCTACGTCAGCGGTTTTTGTGTATATGCCTCCGCCTGCTTTTGCGAACAGAGCCATGGCGCTTGCACCGAAGCTGAAGCCAAGAACGATATCTGGGTCGCCTGTAAGGTAATATATGATACTTATTCCCAAGAGGGCTAGTCCAACAATAGATAAGCCCATAACAGCTCCTCCACGAAATGCGATTGGGAATGCTTTGTTCAAGCCCTCTTTTGCTGCATGGGCTGATCTGACGTTTGCTCTTAATGCAACGTTCATTCCGAAAAAGCCAGCTAAGCCGGAGCAGATTGAACCGAAGATGTAGGCTACTCCCATTAATGGGCCTTTGGGAAGAAAGATTGCTAAGATTGCAGCCATAACTGCAACGAAAATAGCAAGGTATAGATATTCTCTTTTCAGAAAGGCGTCGGCGCCTTCTTCTATTGCCGAAGCAATTTCCTGCATTTTTGCAGTTCCATTATCTTGCTTCTTGACGTAGAAGAAAAGGTAGATTGCGGTTACAATTGAAGCCAAGGCTGTTAACGGTGCGATTATTAACCATTCCATTTGTCTTGCCTCTATGGTCCGACATTTTTTACCATAATCTATTTATAAAGTATTCTAACTAGGACATGAGAATTGTGTTAATACGGTTAACATGAAAGAAAACTCTATAAGTTGATGTTGTGTTAAGGCTAAAGGCGAAATCATAGCAAGTTTAAACAAAACATGGAACACAGGGAGTTACTATGGCTTCTACATGGCACAGCACAAGTATCAAAGAAGTCAAAGATACTTTGAAAGTTGATGAAAAAGGGTTAAGTCAAGAAGAGGTTAATCGTCGACTACAGGAGTTTGGTTACAACGAACTCGTTGAAAGAAAACGGGTAACTCCTCTCAAAATATTTCTCAGTCAGTTTAAAGACATTTTCGTCATAATGCTATTGATCGCTATTGCCATTTCTATCTTCAAGGGATGGTATGAATCAATAACAGCCCCAGAACCACTTGGGTTCATGGAAGGTTATGTTGATTCGATAACGATTGGTGCCATCGTTATTCTAAACGCTGTAGTGGGTTTTGTTCAAGAATATCGATCAGAAAAAGCAATGGAAGCCATGAAAAAACTGACGGCTCCTAAGGCACGGGTGTGGCGGGATGGGAAGGAAGTGATTATTCCCGCTAAAGAAGTTGTGCCTGGAGATATTGCAATTTTAGAGTCTGGAGATCGTATTTCTGCTGATGGCAGACTTATAGAGACGGTGGATTTGAAGACAGATGAAGCGGTGCTGACAGGTGAATCCACACCAGTTGAAAAAAATACTAACATTGTTGACCCAAAGACGCCAGTTGCCGATAGGAAGAATTCTATTTTCATGGCTACACACGTAATTTACGGAAGAGGAAGAGCCATAATAACGTCCACAGGCATGAACACCGAATTCGGAAAAATTGCCGAGATGGTGCAAACGCTTGAAGAAGAAGAAACTCCGCTGAAGCTCAAGTTGGAACGCTTCGCCAAAAGACTAGGACAACTCATTGTAATAATGTGTGCTGTCATATTTGTTCTCGAATTATTGAGAGAAGGGGCATACATAGCGAACATTCTGGATATGTTCATGACAGCAGTCGCCTTGGCTGTTTCAGCAGTTCCTGAAGGCTTGCCAGCCGTAGTAACCATATCACTAGCTCTTGGTGCACGAGAATTAGCAAAGAGAAACGCCATTATCAGAAAACTAGCATCAGCCGAAACGTTAGGATCCACCACGGTCATTTGTTCAGATAAAACAGGTACCTTAACAAAAGGAGAAATGACGGTGAGAAAAATCTACGTCAACAAGGACGTATTCGAGGTCTCTGGCGCTGGATATGAATCCAAAGGTGAATTCCGCAAAGACGGGAATAGTTTTACCCCTATAAAAAATACTGATCTTACACTTTTGCTACGAATCGGTGCACTCTGCAACAACGCCCAGTATCAAGAAAAGAACATTTTAGGAGACCCAACCGAAGGAGCACTAATTGTAGCAGCAGCAAAAGCTGGAATGCAAAAAGAGGAAATGGAGAAAGCCTACCCACGTGTGAAGGAGATACCCTTCACATCTGAAAGAAAACTCATGACCACTGTTCATAGATCACCACAAGGAGAGGTTTACGCTTATGTCAAAGGAGCCCCGGAAATTGTTCTGGAACGATGCGACCATGTTCTCCACAACGACACAGAGAAGAAGTTGAGTAAGAAGGAACAAAAATCAATTCTGAAGATTAATGAAGAGATGGCAATGGGGGCTCTTCGTGTGCTTGGGATGGCCTATAGGAAGTTGCCAGATGATGTTTTAGAGAATTTCGACGAAGAAAGCATTGAACAAAGATTAGTTTTTGTAGGTTTAATGGGGATGATTGACCCTCCAAGGGAAGAAGCAAAAGAAGCCAATCAGCTGTGCCAGAAAGCAGGAATAAAAACGGTCATGATCACTGGAGACCACAAACTTACAGCTATGGCAATAGCCAAAGAATTAGGCATGTTAAAAAGCGATATGACCTTGACTGGCGCCGAACTGGATGAAATGAATGAGGAAGAATTTGAGAAAGTCGTAGAAGACGTTGTAGTTTACGCCAGAGTTTCTCCAGAACATAAGCTTCGAATAGTTAAAGCACTAAAGAAAAAGGGGCACATCGTCGCTATGACCGGCGATGGAGTGAACGACGCACCAGCACTAAAGCAAGCAGATATTGGGGTCGCAATGGGCATCAGTGGCACGGATGTGACCAGAGAAGCGGCAGACATGGTTCTAGCAGATGACAACTTCGCCACGATTGTAAACGCAGTTGAAGGAGGACGAATCGTTTATGACAACATACGCAAATTCTCCTTCTTCTTGTTACGTTGCAATTTTGATGAATTACTGGTCATAGGTAGCTTTGCGTTAATGGGTCTCCAATTGCCCCTTACTGCAGGCATGATCTTGTGGATCAACTTGGTGACAGATGGTGGTCCAGCAGTAGCCTTGAGCACGGATCCACCAGCAGAAAATGTGATGGAGAGACCTCCTCTTGACCCTAAACAAGGAATATTATATGGAAGAATGGCATCGATTCTCGCTACCTTTGTGACACAATTTATGGGAACCGCTGTTCTATTTTTCTTAGCCTACTATGTATTCGGGGAACCTCTAGAAGAAGCCAGAACATTGGCTTTTGTGCAAGCGACATTGCAAGAACTAGTCATCGTATGGAACTGCCGCTCAGAGAAGCACAACGCATTCAAAGTCGGATTTTTATCCAATAAATTCTTACTGCTTGCAGTGTTGGTGTCAGTGGGAGCAACAATTGCTATACCCTATGTAGGTTTGTTTGGAACAGCTCCCATGACCATCTTCGATTGGGCACTTGTAGTTCCAATCTCCCTTTCAGGTTTCCTAATAGTGCCAGAAGTCTTCTACGGAAGAAAAGTACTGCGTTGGACATAACAGACTTCAAATTTTTCATAGCATCCATTCTGAAATCAGACGATCAAGTAAAGTTCCTCCAAGCAGTTGATAATGAAAACCAAAATTTTCTTCTGGGTTATCAAATAGAGAGAAGATGATGAAGAAACACAAATTTTTCTCCCTCTCTATAGAGAGGTTCTCACACACGCACACAAATCAATTTGGAATGGCTTATCAAATGTTATCAATGCAAAGTGACTAAACAGAAGCCAAAGCAATGTCTATTTCAAAACCAGACAATTAGAATTGCTGTTCCCTTCGGCAGTTGATGAAAAAACCAAAAAATCTTTTCTGTTTTCAAGAAAGAGTAGACAACAAACCTCAAATCTTCATAATTTATGGGTAGAATCTTCTGATCGTGCGTGGAAATGGAATAGTATCCATTATGCTTTCCAAATCAAGCATCCAGCCAAGTAATCTTTCAACTCCCAATCCAAACCCTACATGGGGCACGGTTCCATAACGCCTCAAATCAATGTACCAATCGTAATCTTCTTCTCTTAAACCAAACTCTCTAAGTCTCTTAAGCAATTTCTCCTTATCGTCTTCTCTTGCACCACCTGTCGATATCTCACCGATCCGCGGAACAAGCATATCTGTTGACATCACGAGATCTGGGTTATCCCTATAGGTTTTGCAGTAAAACGCTTTAATCTGCTTCGGATAAGCATATATAAAGAACGGCCCACCAAAATCCTCCGCCAAAGCTTTCTCTTCGTCAAAGCCTAAGTCTTCACCCAACCCAATTTTGAAGCCCTTCGAATTCAACCTTTCTATGGCTTCTACATACGTGACTCTCGGGAAAGGGGTCTCGACAGCAACCAATTCTGAAACGTTTGCACCCAAGTTCTCCATTTCCCTTCTGCAGTTTTTAACAGTCTTCTGACACACATAACTTACAAGGTCTTCTTCGAAACGCATTAAATCATCCATGTCAGCGAAAGGCCATTCAGCTTCAACATGCCAATACTCAGTTAAGTGTCTTATAGTCCGACTTTTCTCAGCCCTAAAAGAAGGAGCAACACAATAAACCTTTTCCAAAGAAAAAATCAAAGCCTCAAGATGCAATTGGGCGCTCTGCGTCAAATAGAGTTGTTTATCAAAATATTTTAAGCCGAAAAGGGTTGCTCCGCCTTCGCAAGCACTAGAAATAAACATTGGTGGCGAAACCTCAAAAAAGCCCCTGCTTCTAAAAAAATCGTCGACAAACCGTAAAACTTCACTTCTTATCTTCATTATTGTGCGCATCTTACGGCTTCGAAGCCACAAGTGACGAACATCCCGGAGGAATTCCTCGCTCTGATCCCTTGTAATCGGAAAAGTTTCAGCAAGTCCAACTATCTTCAGTTTCTCCATAGAGATTTCAAAACCTCCCGGAGCTCTTTCGTCCCTTCTTACAGTCCCGCTCAGTAAGACAGAAGATTCAATCGTGACCTTCTCTGCAACATCCCACATAGGACTTTTCCTTTTCACAGTGCATTGAATAATACCGGTAGCATCTCGTATTACAAGAAAAATAACTTTCTTGCCCTCTCTTTTTCGATAAACCCATCCCTTAATATCTACAGGTTCTCCTTCACAACAACCGCCTATTATATCTTCAATAGAGATAGACGACATCACTAATCCTCTTTCACTACTACTAATTCACTCTAAATATTTACTCATCCATAAAACTCTTCCATAAAGTCAAACGCTTTCCTAATCAAAACGTCAGCTAAAAAAACGTCATGTGCCAAAACATTCATAATTATGTCTTATTTACTACAGTGCTCTGATAACAATTTCGCTAAGCAAGATCTTCAGGAAAAAATCTTCAAATTCTCAAAATATATTTTAGCTTGTTTAATTTGACTAACGCCATTCTACACTAATCTCATACGTAATACGTGATTCCACAAACCTTTTTCACGAAAATAATTGACAAAATATCTTTCAATCTCATCATCTGAAACATTTCTACCTACTGCTAAGAATTTGATCTCCCCAGCTTTAGGCCTAGTTCTAAATCTCGGTAGTATCGTGTCGGGGTTCATATTAAATCGCTTTACAATTTTTATCCTAAAACGTTCCAAACCATGCTCGGGACACTTAAACTCAACCAAGATGCACGCCAATTTTGTCTCACCCACATATTATCGCGCTTAAATCAGCTCGATAATAAACTCATTTATATCTTACAATTGTAAAATAAATAAGTCTGTCGCTCTCTTACCATTCACGATACTAGCTAGATCCTTGTATGAAGCAACAAATTCATAGTTATGGAGAAAAATTCTACCAAAAGTTATGAATAGTTACCAGTTTTGAAACATAACCATGATTCTTCAGGTAAAAAATAAGCCCAAGATAGCTTTGTCTAGAAAGTGAAAACCCAAAGGAAAACGTTAAAGATTACCGTTCCAGAACACATTTTGGAACAATAGGACATTGGTGTATAACTTTGACTTATGGATATGCAGCAAAATTCTATGATTTATTTGGCGAGAAAAACGACTTAGAATTCTACAAGGAACTTGCACTTCAAAGCGGAAAGAACGCTTTAGAACTAGGTGTCGGAACGACTCGAGTAGCGATACCTCTCGCAAAGGCTGGAATAAGGGTTGTGGGCATCGATAATTCAGATTTCATGCTTAAAGAGGCTAGAAGGAAATTAGCAAGGGAATCAAAGACCGTTAGGGAAAACGTAATTTTGAAAAAGGGTGACATGAGAAATTTTGACTTAATACAGCCATTTTCTTTCATTTACATTCCGGCATCTACATTTGATCACTGCGTTACAATTGAGGATCGAGTTAAGTGCTTAACGTGTGTTCATAGGCACCTTGAAGACGATGGAAGATTTGTGTTTGATGTAGAGCAAATAAGGTTGGACAAGCCTTTAGCCTCTTGGTGGATTGATAGAAAAAGTATCGGCAAAGATGAAACTGTTGTTAGAAGCATATTCACAAGAAGAGATCTCGAGAAGCGCATCTGTAACCTTGATCTCTTCTTTGATGTCTATGAAAACGGAAAACTTGCAGAGAGATATCATGAATTTGGAGAAGTTGCGATACTGTCGAAGAAGGAACTTGCTGACTTACTGGAAGAACTTGGCTTTGGAGTAGAAACTATCTATGGAGATTTTGACAAATCATCATACAGACCAGACAGTCCTAAAATAATACTAGTAACAAAGAAGAATAGATAACACAAATTAAAAAGATTGATGATAGGTTTTTATCCAACTTATTATTATCCAGTAAACGGTAGAATTATTTATGTCTCCTGAAAATAGGGAATCAGTAGATAAAAATGAAATTTTCCTTCATAAACCCCAGTCCTAACGTCGAGCTTCCCACATGCGAGAAACATAAGGCTATTGGTTCATGGCCCCCGTTAGGTATTTTATACGTTGCTACTGCCTTAAAGGAAGAGGAGATCGAAGTTTCTGTTTTAGACCAAGCAGCTAAGAATCTATCCGTTAAGGCTGCAGTGGACTGGGTAAAGCATCAAAATCCTGATCTCTTAGGTTTTTCTACATTGAGTAGTTCAGGCCGCACTGCGGCAATTATTGCACAGGAGGTTAAAAAGGAGAATCCTAACCTGCCGATAGTTTTTGGCAATTATCACGCAACTTTCAACGCTGAAAGAATTCTCCAAGCTTATCCTTGGGTGGACGTTATTGTTCGGGGAGAAGGTGAAGAGACAAGTCTTGAAATCTTAAAATGCCTAGAAGCGAAAGATAACCTAAAAAACGTGTTGGGTATTACTTATCGAAATAAAAATAGAATTGTGTCAACACCGGATCGTCCGCTGATAAAGGATCTTGCTTCTTTACCGTTTCCAGATCGTGAACTACTGGACGTAGAATATCACTCGACTGTTGCTGGATTAAATGTTGCCCCTAAAAAGTTTACCACAATCATCTCTTCCCGTGGATGCGTTTATCGATGTCGTTTTTGCGGATGCCGCAAGTTTGCTCGCAATCTCTGGAGACCAAGATCAGTAAAGAATGTCATAGATGAATTACATTTGTTGGTAAGCGAGGGTTACAGGCAGTTTCTTTTTGTGGATGACAGTTTTGCCACGAACTCAAAGAGGGTAATCGAGATCTGTCGAGAGATCAGAAGAGAAAAGATGGATATAGAATGGATTTGTGAAATGCGGGTTGATCACTGTTCCTATGAAATGTTACGGGAAACTGTGAAAGCGGGTTGCATAATGGTTTACTATGGAATTGAAAGTGCTAACCAACGAATTTTGGACTACTATAACAAACAAACGACTCCTGAACAGGCTGAAACTGCTGTGAAGACTGCTAGAAAGGCTGGAGTAGATGTTATAGTGGGTTCTTTCATATTAGGTGCCCCTAAAGAAACTAAAGAGGAGATCGTTAACACTCTCGAATTTGCACAGAAAATAAGTTTAGATGTCCCCCAATTCAACATATTAGGAGTTTTCCCGGGAACTGATCTTTGGGATGAACTACAAGCTGCTGGTATATTAGATGCCGATCAATACTGGGAAACTGGTGTTTGTGTAAGTGAGATCTTCCCAGATACTGTGCCCTTCCCGACAATTAAACGCATGATTCATGAGTATTTCAGAGATTTCTTTTTACGCCCAAGATTCATTCTTTCAGAGATAACACGAACCTTGAAAAGTTCCTATCGACTTAACCTTTTAGTCAACAATTTTAACCGAAGAGACGCTATTGCAGAAAGCCTTCGTCATCTCACCTAATAATAGTTTTCTCCATTGAATATTTTATTTAAGCTTTGAACCATTTGAATATGAGATATTGAATTTTTTCGGTTTCTAGGTCAGGTATGGCTATTATGAATCGTTTTCTCACTGTGGTGGCGAGTCGTCCAGCCTTCACGATTTCTGTAGCTGTGACTTCATCTTTTGTTCTTTTCACTGAAACCATGTATGGTGCATGTTCCATGCCTGGTCCATGTTTGTAGACAGCGAAATCGCATCCATACTTTATACCTGGCGTAACAATCAGTCCAGTATCACGTAGGTCCTGATATACCGCATATTTTAGGTCAAACTCATCGTACAGTCGTCTAGCTCTTTTGCGCAGCTTCTCAAAGCTGACCTTAGCTTTTTTTGGTCCTTCTGAGATGGTGATGAGTTCCTTTTCCATTAAGTATAGACCTTCCATGAGATCAAGAATTAAGGGAACATTGAAGTCTGTGACTTTTGGTTTGGGGATGCCTATGGGTTTTCCATAGAAGCCAAGTTTGTAAATTTCTGATCCCTTTTCTGGGTTCCAAACTACAAGAAAGTTTTCGATAAATTCGGTTTCAATTTTATTAGGCATTTTTTTTCCCTTTTACATTGCGAAGGCGAGTGCACGGGCAGCATCTGATGCGTCTTCAGCCTTATCTGCGGCATCCTCTAAAAGTTGAGTCACATCCCTTAGCAAAAGCAGAGCAGGGATTTCAAGAGAACTGCTGATAAGTTTTACCTCTAACTCTCTGTAGAGATCATCAACCACTCGTTCAGCGATCTCCACTTCTCTAGCTTTTTCCAAGGTTTTTGTTGACCCATAGTTTAAGGTCATCGCTGTTTCTCGAAGTTTTGAAACCGTCTCAAAAACACCATCTGACAGTTTCTTCAACCCTTCTTTTAGGTCTTTAGGTACTTCCCAGCCTCTCTCCATAATTTCCAGCAATCGGAAGGCTATGCCTTCACAAAAGTCTGCAATTTCGCTTGTCAAGTTGGTGAAACGTAGGAAATCTTCCCGACTGATCAAGATAGCCCCTATTTCGGCAAGTTCTTGTGAAACAATGCGTCTCGCCCCATCCACTTCATTCTCAGATTTTTTGATTTCATTGAATAGTTGGCGGGTTAGGTTTTTGTCACCCTTTGAGAAGGAGTCTACTATTAGAGGAACTTTGTGGGTAGTGTCTAGTACCTTTCGTAGGTGATCTCGGCAAACGCTGAGGGCTCTCCGTTTTACTCGTTGTTCGGTCTCTACTGGGAACACCATGGACGCTAACCTCAGAAGTCGTTTATGGTTATCTAACGTAAGATGTAAAGAAGTATTAAAAAACGTAACGACGAAAAGAACTCTGTTTAACCATTAATTGGTCGTCCCAAGTCTTCAAAATCTATTTTATATTTGAAGTAAGCACGAAGCAACTCGGGAAGTCCCTCAATAGGCTTTCTAACCTGCTTCCAGGTGTCACGGTCGCGTATGGTTATAGTGTTATCTTTAAGGGTTTGATAGTCTATTGTTAATCCAAGTGGAGTTCCTATCTCGTCAGCACGTGCGTAACGTCTTCCAATTGACCCAGATTCATCGTATTCTGTTATGAACCCTTCATCCATCAGCATCTGATAGACTTGTTTAGCTTTTTCGGGTAATCCATCTTTGTTCACAAGTGGGTAAAGACTTATTTTTATGGGTGCAAGGTCTCGCGGAAGCTTCAGTAGAGTTCGTCCTCTTTCCTTTTTGTAGGCGTATTCTAGTGCTATGTAGACTAGTCGATCAGAGCCGAAACTTGGCTCTATAACGTGAGGGATGAATCGCCTTCCTTCTTTTTTCACTTTCTTGCGAACTATTTGCACATATTCTGGAAGAATTTTAAATGTCTTTATCGTGTAGAAGCCTCTGTTCTTTAATGACGCCTCAACTTCTTGAGGATCAGCAGTGGATAAGATTTTAGCAACTTCAGAGGCTTTGTCTTTGAAAACTGGGCCAATTTTAGACATGACTATTTGGATAGTTATTTCTTCCTTCAAAACTGGCTTCGCATATTCTTTGAAGACTTTCATATCGACACCGCTGGATTCCATATGCCTTTTCAAGTCGAAGTCTGTGCGGTAGTTGTGACCAGAAACTTCTACCCACCCCCATCTGTCTAAATGGACCTCTTGATCGAATCCTTGTAGGGAATAGTGGGCTCTTTCCCACTCTAATTTTTCAATAAAACGTTGTTTATCTTCTGGCACTCCAAGCTCCATCAGGAACCTCTTAGACAGAGCCATGAAAAATGCTTGCCACTCAGCCTTAATATATCTCTGTTTTAGGGCTTGCTTGACTGTAACTTCTATGGAGCCTTTTTTGTCCTTTAGTTTTGCTTCAGCCGTCACTAGTCTCAAAGTTTCGTTTTCTACATCCTTTAGTAAAGGGCAGTTGGGTTCTTTCGGATCGAAAAAGAACTCCACATCCATAATTGTGAATTCTCTCAGTCTAATTAGACCCTGTCTCGGCGAGATTTCATTGCGTAATGCATGACCGATCTGGAAAACCCCGAAGGGAAGACTCTCTCGAGCATATTCATACAAGCGCCTAAATTCTACAAAAATCCCTTGAGCAGCTTCGGGACGACCGTATCCAATAGCCTCAGAGTATGGCCCAATTGTTGTTGTGAACATTGTCATGAAATGTTTAGCCTCGCCGAACTCTCCACCACACTCTGGGCAATGGACATTGCGTTGCCTAATTTCATCCATCAACTCTCTGAGATTGAGTTTTTCGGTTTCGGTGTCTCTCATTCCAGCGATTTCTTGGAGGAGGTGATCAGCCCTGAACTTATATTTACATGTTTTACATTCAACCATAGGTTCTCTAAAATGGTCCACATGCCCAGAGGCTTCAAATATTTTTCCAGGTGTAATCACTGAAGATTGGATTTCAAAAATGTTAAGCTGATGTGTGAAGAAGTTTCGAAATTTGTCTTCGATTCTTCTTTTAAGCTTTGAACCTAACGGACCAAAGGTGTAAAAGCCTCCTGCACCTCCATAAATCTCATAGGAAGGCCAAAAATAACCTCGACGTTTTGCCATTTCACTGATTATCTCGAACTTGTCAGAAATTGGCACCACTTCTTCACCACTTACTTACGAAACTATACGAGCCAATATAATTGAAACTTATGTTTTTCAACTTTGCCTATTTGCCTTTAGGTATGCTTCGCTCCAAAGCGTTAGAGAAGCAATCCCGTTAGACACAAATATTCGACTTTCATAAAAATATTTGAGGGGTGCGTGCTAAGTAATATTTTGTCTCTCCTTTCTCTCTGAAGGGCTCACCCAAGAATAAACGGCACGCGACCCTTCTATTTTTTTGCACTATAAATTTGAACCTCATGAAACAAACTCAGAGAAGGCTTTAACCGTTTGGTACAAGAAAATCCTATTTGCTAAATCGCATAAAAGATAAAATGGATGTGTTTGATTGAGAAGATTAAGCCGTCAAGACTTGATGGATCTTGTTGACGGCTCCGCCATATTTTCAGCGGGTGGTGGCGGAGACCCTGAGATTGGGTATGAAATTGTTGACACACTGATTGAGGAAGGTTACGTGGTAAACCTTGTTGATCCCCTTGAGGTGCTCGATGACGCTGTTGTTGCGAATTTCGCATGTGTGGGTGCCACCACCACAGTAGGATACGACAGTGATGCTGCGGTCAAATCAGTTCATACACTCGAACAGTATGTAAATCAAAAGTTTTATGCAGTGATTCCCGTTGAGCTTGGAGGATTTAATACATTAGCAGCCGTTGATGTGGCGGCTAGGCAAGGAATACCAGTTGTTGATGCTGATGGAGCGGGGCGAGCGGTTCCAGAGGTTCATCTCAAGGTTTACACGATAGACAACATTCCATTGACACCTATGATAGTGGCCGACCTTCACGCCCGAAATATAGTCATAGTGAAGGAAACACAAGATTCTAGGTCAGCGGAAAGGATTGCTCGAACCCTTGCCACGGAGTGGAAGCAAAGCGCTTATACAGCCCGAAGAATTTTAACTGGAAAACAAGTGAAAACCTCTCCAATCTTGCATTCTCTTTCCGCATCAATTAGAATTGGGATGTTATTGAGAAAGACTGTAGAGCCAATAAGAGCAGTGCTCAAAGAAACTGGTGGCTTCAAACTTTTCGAAGGCAAGGCAGACAAGATCGAAAGGAGGACGGAAGCTGGTTTTACATGGACAAAGACCAAACTTAAAGGAATACATGAATATGAAGGCTCAAGGTTTGAGTTTAGAGCGAAAAATGAGATCCTAATTGCCTACAAAAACAATAAACTCGTTGCCATCGCACCCGACATCATAGTGCCAGTACACCCTGAGACAGGAAAATGCGTCACAGCCGAAAAGATTGAGAAAGGTGAAAAGTTGACGATCTTGGGTATTCCGGCACCACAGAAGTGGAGAACTCCCAGAGGTTTAGAATTATGGAAAGATGTTTTACAACGATCCGCCATAAAGGAAACCTACATTCCAATTGAACAACTTAATAAGTAGCCGCTTTTCCTCTCCCTCTCCCCTCTATAGAGAGGTCCTCACACACGCACACACAACACTCTCGTGAAAACGAACTAGATCAACTATATCATAAAGCAAAAGTCAAACCTTATGAGCACAAATCATTATACCATGACAGCAATCTCAGATGGTGCGCATTCATGCCCCAAATTAAAGTTGCATTAATTGGCGTAGGAAACTGTGCTTCAGCACTTGTACAAGGCATTCATTATTATAAAGATGCTAAGAAAGAAGAGGACTCATTGGGACTGGCGCATCTATTCCTCGGAAATTACCACCCCAAAGACATTAAGTTCGCTTCCGCCTTTGACATCGACAAGAGAAAGATAGGGAAAGATTTCTCTCAAGCTATTTTTGCACAGCCAAATAACACCCAAAATTTTGCTCACGTTCCCCATCTTGATGTGCCAGTTTTGAAAGGGCCAGTCCTCGACGGAGTTGGCGAATATCTAAAAAACGTAATTAAAATAAGTGGCAGCCCTGAAGTGGAAGTGGCAAAAAAACTTCGGGAAAGTGATGTAGAAATTGTTGTCAATCTTCTTCCCAGCGGAGCCATAAAAGCTTCACAGTGGTATGCAGGGGAAGCGCTCGAAGCAGGATGCGCCTTCATTAACGCCACACCTGCCTTCATTGCCAGTGATGCTGATTGGGGCAAACGTTTTGAAAAAAATGGTTTGCCTGTTGTTGGTGACGACCTAGTAGACCAAGTAGGGTCCACAATCATCCATAAGATGCTTCTAAAAACCTTGGCAGCTAGAGGTGTTCGTGTTTCCCAGACCTATCAACTTGATGTTGGAGGCGGAACTGAATCGCTTAACACGCTTGAAAGGACACGACAGGTCAAAAGAACTGTTAAGACAAAGTCTGTAGAGACAGCTTTACCATACAGGGCGTCTGTTGTGGCTGGTTCCACCGATTACGTGGATTTTCTTGAAAACCGAAGGGACAGCTACTTCTGGATTAAAGGACTCTACTTTGGAGGAGTACCCATGCAGTTGGATTTAAAGTTGAGCACAGTTGACGCCTCAAACGCAGGCTCTGTTTTGCTTGATGTTATAAGAGGGGTTAAAATCGCCCTTGACAGAGGATTAGGCGGCCCTCTAACTAGCCTTTCAGCCTACGCTTTCAAACATCCACCACAGATTTTACCACTAGAGACAGCCGAACAATGGTTTATGGAATTCGTTAATGGGGGCAGAGAACAATAGGAGACCATTGCAAGCTGGCCCTCATCTAAATAGATTTTTCTAAATTCATCAACGAAAACTTAAAGTAAAAGAGACACACCCACATCAACAGCACAGTGGAAGTTTACAAGATGAAAATTAACATAACCTCCCAACAATACAATCCTTTATTGAAAAGAAAAGAAATAATCTTCGAAGTAAAACATGAAGAAATAAAAGGAACCCCCTCACGCTTTGACGTAAGAAAACAACTTGCTGAAAAACTGAAAACTAACATTGAACTATTATACGTTAGGAAGGTGGAAACAAAAACTGGAACGATGCTGGCTGCCGGGGAGGCTAACCTTTACGATTCTCCTGAACAGGTCAAACTTGTAGAGTCAGAGCATATTATTGCCAGAAATACGCCTCCAGAAAAGCCCGAAGAAAAACCAGAAGCCGCAACAGCAAAACCCGTAGAGAAGCCAGAGAAACAAACGGAAGAACCGAAAGAAGAAAAGAAGGAATGATGAATGGCAGAAAAAGAAGTTGAGGAAGAAAAAGTTGAAGAAGAGAAGATAGAGGAAGAAGAAAAGGTAGAAAAAAAAGAAAAGAAAAAAGTGGAGAAGAAAAAGAAGAAAAGAAAAGGCCTATTTTCTCACTATAAAATTGAGGGAAACGGTCTTAAACGTTTACTTCCCTTCTGTGAAAGATGTGGAATTGGATATTTTATGGCGGATCATGGTGATCGTTACACCTGTGGGCACTGTGGGTTCACAAGATATAAGCCTACAGAAACAGAGGGGTAACATACACTTAAATTCTGAAACTCCTTTAAAGTTCTGTGTGAATGAGGCTATTATAGATGAGTCAGCCTAAAGTTCAAGTTAGAGTTTTCATAAACAACATTTCAGCTGAGCGACTTTGGGAGATAGAAAAACCTATCCCGCCGGTGAAGATTGCTACAAATGTTAACATTCTTGGGATAAACAAGATACAAGCAGGTATGTTGGAGGTTCCGTTTGTTTTTACTATAAATTATTCGCCTCCGGTAGCTCAGATAAGTGTGAAAGGGAGGGCGCATGTAAGAGGGGCAGAAGGTGAACTAAAGAAAATTCATAGAGACTATGTAGATAAGAATCCTCCGCCGCAGATTGTTGTTCAATCGATTTCTAATGTTGTATTTCTGGAATCTGTGATCATCACTAGAACCTTAAATATTCCTCCTCCGATTCCTCTTCCCCGGATCACTCCAATGGAGAAGAAAGAGTCCAAGGAAGTAACTTACCGAGCTTGACTGACTGAATGGTGTGTGTGCGTGTGTGTCTATCTCTCTAGAGGGGGGAGAGACGTGTATAGGGGCTTCTAGAGAGGGTGTTACGCCTTTGCCCTTTTAGGATTGAGAAGGGTGTAAATGAACAAAGTAAAATCCATTTTCATGTTGCAGGAGCAGTTTTTTATTCTTTCATGGCCGCGCACAAGGGGTTTGGAATTAAAAATATATGTTATGATTAGTTAAGGTTTTATGTGGAATGATCTAAAATGGTTGAAGTATTAGTTTTATATTATTCTAGGTCTGGTAGAACTGAGGCATTAGCAAACTCTGTTGCTGAGGGCGTTGAAAGTGTTGAAGGGGCTTCAGCGAAAGTGAAGCGTGTTGACTATGCAACTGTCAACGACTTCATCTCTTGCGATGCTGTAGCCTTCGGGTCTCCAAACTACTTCAGCTATATGGCTGGACTCATGAAGGCCTTTTTTGACAAAGCATTGAGCATAAGAGAAAAAGTTTCTGGCAAACCGAGCGTAGCCTTCACTTCAGGAGGTGGGACCAGCGACTCTGCTCTGCTGAGCTTGGAAAGAATGATCTCCTCCTTCAGACTGGAGAAGGTGGCTGACGGCGTAGTTTCCCAAGGAGCACCCAGTGAAGAGAATCTGAGGGACTGCAGGAAACTTGGAGAGACTTTGGCAAAGAGGGCGGTCGAAAGAGCTGAGGTGCCAAAGGACTAAACCAAAGTGCACGTTACTAATTTGAGATGGAATAGACCATAAACAAACTAAGAACCCGTCCCAAATGTGGCGGGAGAATGGCTAAGGCTACAGCAGATGTCCTTGGCAACATTTTCGGGTGTACGCGTCCTCCATAGATCTAGATGTATGCGCGCGCACATTAGAAATCACACGCACTACCTATCGAAATGGAAAAGAAATTAATTCAGGAAACGAATTAAAAGTGATTTGTCAGGTGAGTTTATGACAGTTCAAGCTTACGTTCTCTTCAAGGTAAGCTCAGGCGCAGAGAGGAAGACTTGCGAGAAAATCGCTGATTTTGACGAGGTTCTAGTAGCTAGTATAATCTATGGTGAATATGATATAATTACAAAGATTGCTGTTCCAAGCATGGAGGCACTAGAAGAGTTTCTAACAATGAAGATAAGAAAAGTGCCAAGCATACTCTTAACATCTACAATGATCGTAGCCAGAGAGTATAAAGGAAAAACTGAACGCATTAAGAAGTAACTCTATCATGCTCGTATGGTGCGCGCGCATGCCAAGACTTGGTATACAATTCCAAGAAAATGGTGTTAGGTTTGCCAGAAACGTTGACAGATATCTGCGGTTGTGTCTTTGAGGTTCAAAAAGGAATCTTTGTCTGTGTTAAGCGTTGTCCGAAACATAGTAAGCCTAAACCAAAAAGGCCTTCGAGACCTAAAGCTGAATGTGTTAGACCCTGAAATGAGAGTTAGAAAATGCAATTAGTCTTATAATAGTGAACGCTGTCTTTTTCTACGTTGATCGATTAAGAGAAGATGGAAGTTGACAAATTGAAGCAAGGGTTCCCTAAAGTCATAACCGATTTGCCGGAAGCAGATATTTAGTTTAAAGGTGCCAGAGGATGGATAGCTCAAGGCGAGAGTCATCAGATAGTCTTCTTTGAAATGGAATCGTTTGCAGAAGTGTCAGAGCACAGTCATGACTATTCTCAATGGGGAATTGTCGTAGAAGGAAGAATGAAACTAACTATTGGTGATGAAACTAAGATCTATGAAAAGGGTGATGACTACGTCATTCCAGCTCATGCAAAACATTCCGCAAAGTTCCTCACTGCATGTAGAGTGTTGGATTTCTTCGGAGAGAAAATGAGGTACAAACCCAAAACTCGCTAAGAGCTTATCAGAACAACAATTGATAAGGTATCTCTTCTATTTCAAGTGCCCTAGCAAGTTCCAGTTTCTTCTGTGCAAAGAAGCTATCAGCCATCGCATATTCTAATCCATACTTTCTATATACCCAATCTGCGTAATGATAGTTCGTTCTGTCAACCAACACATAATCTACTTTTCCGCTCAGCCTAGTCACCAGGTCTTCAGCTCTTGGGAGTAACGGTGCTATCATGGCGTAGGTCTTAAGACCTGCAGAATGTAGTTTCTCTAATGTTTCAATTCTATCTTGGATTTGTGAGCAGTTGGGTTCAAAGATTTTCCTGATTTCCTCATCAGCTGTAGTAACCGTAAGTCCAACCTCAATATCGTTAAATGTTCTTTGCAAACCCATATCTCGTAATACGAGAAGAGATTTTGTTTGAATTGTGATAAGCCAACCGTATTTTGATAAGATTTCGAGACATCTTCTCGTCAGTTCATATTTCCTTTCAATTGGCTGATAAGGGTCACATACTCCACTTATCCAGACTCTGCCAGGTCGTTTCTTCTTTATCTTATGCTGCAGTAATCTTGCCGCATTGATCTTTACATCAAGAAATTGACCCCATCGTTCCCTATGATCAGTGAACCTTTTCATAAACTGTGCATAACAATACGTACAACCATGTTCGCAACCAATGTAAGGATTAATTGTGTACTCAGAAACTTTGGATTTGGATAGTATAGTTTTAGCATAAATTTCTTTGATGATCATAAATCTCAACTGTTTACTCATATCAACTGAGGTGAACAAGGAATCTCGATGAAAATGATCTGTGGAATTTCTGTTTCACCTTCTCTATCGGTTCTCCCAACACAGTTATCTTTTCAAGATCACATGTGCCGAGTCCCTTCTCAGCTGCTAGGACTAAATGTTTAACATCGTTTGGCGATATGTCCATCACAGCTGCGCCAACAGCATCCACAGCTACCGGATCTGTTCCTGCAATAACCAAATCCATTTTCACAGGGTTTCCGCTGGTTTCATGTCCTTCTCCTGCAATTATCCCGTCTACAACCGAGATGCTTGGTCTCAGAACAGATGCAAGATCAACAATGTTCTTGCTCAGGGATCCTCTATGCATAGTTCCTTTCGAAGCCAAAGCTCCCATCATGTTCTTCAAACTTAATGTGACAGTTGCTATTCTATGAAGCTTAAGCTTCGGAACACTGATTATTGTACATTCTGAACTGGTCTTCGCAACCTTCACTTTCTTCAAAGACAGCGGATCTAGCGGGTTAACTTCAACAAACTCGTCTTTGTTGAGATCAATAAGTTTAACGCCCCATCGGTCAGCAACTACATCAACACCTGCAACCTTGAAAGCTTGAAAGGTATCTCCCCAACCACTCCCCTCACCTATGATGATTTCCCTTTTTTTGTACTGTCTCAAAAACCTGACAATTCCCTCTATGACTCTACTGTCTGTTGTAATTCCAGTTGAAGGAGGTTTCAAATTTATGTAGTTGGGCTTAATTAAAATTGGCTTTTCTATGGAGAGGACGTTATCTACATCTGATCCTACCATCTCAAGTGCTTTAACCGTTGTTTCAACTGGTCTTTTTCCTTTCACGATTGCAACTTTACTCATTGGAGGGACACTTGCTTACTATGTCCCAAATAACACAGAATGATTTGAAGCTTTCTTTGTCTGTGGCGCGCGTCTCTATGGAATTTGAAAGATTTCTTCAGCATTTCTCGTAGTTGCTTCGACTAGTTCATCAAAAGAGATTCCTCGAAGTTCTGCAATTTTCTTAGCTGTGAAAGGGAGGAAGGCTGGTTCATTTCGCTTCCCTCTCATATCTTGGGGGGCAAGCCATGGGCTATCAGTTTCAAGAAGAATCTTGTTCAAGTCTATCCACCTCGCAATTTCATGCAATTTACGAGAATTTGGAAATGTAACGGGTCCTGCAATGGATACATAAAAATCGGATTTGACACATTGCTCAGCCATTTCTCTGCTCCCTGAGAAGCAGTGCATTATAACGTTTGTTTTCCCTTTGAATCTTGATAGCATTTCAAGAGTGTGGGCATGCGCTTCCCTGTCGTGAATTACAACTGGCAACCCTAGTTCTTCGGCTAGAAATAGTTGATTTTCAAAGGCTTTCTTCTGAACTTGTCTGGGAGACAGGTTTCGATAGTAGTCTAGTCGGATCTCACCAAGAGCTACAACCTTTGGGTTTCCAGAAAATTTCCTTAGTTTATCCAAAACGTTTTCGTTCAACTGGCTAGCGTTATGCGGATGAATCCCTACGGTCGCATATAGACCCTTGTGCTTTTGGGCCAAGTCAATGGCTTTTGAACTGCCATCAACATCAAATCCAATGTTTACTATGCATTCTACACCGACTTCTCTGGCTCGACTTATTACGTTTTGCCAGTCCTTGTCAAAGCTAGCCCATTGGAGATGAGCGTGGGTGTCCACTAACATGCTTCAGCCTTCTTCAAAGCGCGCATATTTTACATATAATCGATAGGTAAACTAACTCTTAAAAATTCTCAACTTCTTCTATCTATGGACCTCTGAGAGGTCCGCGCAAATTCTTTATGTAATCACTTGGTATTCTTCATTGGTTGAAATCATATGTTCGATAACGTTATAGAAGAGGTTCCTGACTACAAGACCTTTTACACTATCGACGAATTGAAAGCAAGCTCTGAAAAACTAGTTCAAAAATATCCATTGAAGGTAAAAATCTTAAAAATCGGCAAATCACGAAAAGGAGAAGAGATAAAAGCACTAAGAATTGGCAAAGGAAGAAAGACTGCCCTATTGTTCGGTTTTCCTCACCCAAACGAACCCATTGGGAGCATGACACTTGAATATCTATCTTGGAGACTGGTTGAAGACCAAACCTTGGACAAACTTGATTTTACATGGTACATAGTCAAATGCATAGACCCAGATGGAGCGAGACTTAATGAGGGATGGTTCAAAGGGCCCTTCACTCCACTTAATTATGCTCTAAATTACTATCGTCCTCCAGGATTTCAACAGATTGAGTGGACTTTTCCAATTAAGTACAAAACACTTGTGTGGGACAAACCAATTCCTGAAACAAGGGCCTTGATGAGCATTATGGAAGACGTTAAGCCACAGTTTATGTATAGCCTTCATAATTCTGGCTTTGGCGGAGTCTACTTCTATGTTTCTTCGCGCTGCAAACCACTATATCAAAAGTTTCAGAATCTTGCTAAAAAAGAGAAATTGCCTTTACATTTAGGCGAGCCGGAAACACCGTATATGAAAAAACTTGCAGAGGCGATATTCAAAATGCCAACTTCAGTTGAGAGATATGACTTTTTGCAGGAGCATACTAAAAAGGATCCGGCTAAGATTATTAACTATGGAACAAGTAGCGATGACTATGCTCGAAGAGTCGCTGGAAGCTTCACGTTAGTCTGTGAAATGCCTTATTACTATGATTCGAGAATTGGAGATACTTCTGAATCAGATGTGATTAGAAAGGAAGCGGTTCTACACAGCATTAAGCTTGCAGAAGAACGTTACAATTTTGTCAAGAAAAAGTATTCAGAAGTGAAACTGGGTGTTAGAGAACATGAAGATAAAAAACCATTTGTGGACGCAATTGAAGATTCTTTGAAACGTTTTCCAGATGTCATAGCCGCCCAGAAACATTGGGCCAAAACTGATCCTGAACTGAAACGGAAAGCTACTATTGCAGAGAAATTTGATTCATATGTAATTGGTCGGTTCTATGATCTTTTGTCCTTGAGTATGCTTTATCGCTGTGTGAAAAACACGAATAACGATAAAGTAGAGATAGAAGTTTTACAGTGTGTCAAAAAATGGAATGAAAAGCTTGAGAAACAACTGACCTACAAAGTCATACCTATAAAGAGTTTGGTTAGAGTACAGCTAGGAAGCGCTCTACTTACAGCAGAATACATTGGCAAAAAACACTGATTAATTGTTAGTTGTTTTTCTCTGCTATTTTAGTGGAACATACATAGATGATCGTGATGCTCCAATCCCAGGTGATCCATGTCTAACTGGCTTGTTTGTGATAGCAAATTCACCCAAATAATGCCCAATCATCTCAGGAATTATCTCAACAGAGGTAAACTCTTTTCCATTATGAACAAGGAAAGTGACGCCAATCATCTCTGGGAGAATAATCATGTCACGAACATGGGTTTTGACAACAACCTTTTCTCCCTCTTTTAACGCCTCTTTTGCTTTTCGCACATTTTCGAGAAGGACTCTTTGTCCTTCTGTGAGACCACGGTGTAGACTCCGGCGTTGTCTTGATGGAAGTATCCGGATGAACTCGTCCATTGACATGCTTTCCAGTTCGTTTAACGTTTGACCACGATAGATGAATTCTTTAGGCAAAGTCTTTACCGCATTTCACTTGACTTATTAGGTTCTATTAAACCTTTCCAGCATGTAGATTATCTTTTCTTTCCTTTACGACCAGTGCTCCTTGCCGCGATTAATCCCACCTTCCTACCTGGTGGCGCTCGACGAGAAACAGTGGTGACCTTACGTGCACCTCTTCTACTGCTTCCATAAGGATGAGATGCCGCCACCATAGCAACACCTCGTGTTCGTGGATACTTGTGACCTCTGGCTCGTTTCAAATGAAATTTAGCGCCCGCCTTAAGAAAGGGTTTTTCAACACGACCAGATCCCGAAATGATTCCAATAGTTGCTCGACAGAGGTCCTTTACATATCGGGTTTTTCCAGAAGGAAGCTTCACCATCGTTCCATCAGGAGTGTGCCCCACCACAGTCGCATAGGCTCCAGAAGAACGTGCGATTTTGCCCCCATCTCCAGGGGAAAGTTCAATATTGCATATCATGGTGCCTTCTGGAATGCTTCCTAAAGGAAGTACATTGCCGATGTCTATGGAAGCCTTGCTTCCAAGCTGTGTAGGTTGGCCTTCGTAAACGCCTTCAGGAACAACAGTATGGAATACTTCACCCGTTTCCAACCTTACTGAGGCTAGTGGCGATCCCCTCCCAGGCTCATGAAGAATTTCCGAGATTTGACCTTGAATAACTCCTTCTCTCCCTTCTTTGGACATAGGAGGGTATTGAGCGGGAGCAACTCTCTTGTGGGAGGATGCCCGAAAGGTTGAAGAACCTCTACCGCGTCTTTGAACACGAATTCGCTTACCCATATTTTTATCTCCTACAGAATGCCTAGCTTGATTGCCACGTCTACTGCCTTGTAGTCAGGATGAAGTTTTACAAATGCCTTCTTTTGGCCTTTTGATGTTATCATTACATTGACTTTTTCCACAACGACTTCATAGAGTTGTTCTACTGCCTTCTTGATGTCTGTTTTTGTTGCAGATGTGTTTACAATGAAGACCAGTTTGTTTTCGGTTTCAAGTATGCGACTGGTAACCTCAGTCATAAGAGGATAACGTACGACTTCATAGGGGTCCATTTCATTGTCTACCTCCAAACACAGTTTCCAGCATTTGGAAAGCTGAATCTGTCCATATTGTAAGCCTCCCAGGGTGGGTGCCTGGAGCTAAAAGTTCTACATTCAGGCTATTCAGCGTTGTGATGTTTACTCCTGGAATGTTTCGGGCTGCTTCAATAACTCCCTCGTTTTCGGCGATTACGATAAGTGGCCCTACTGCCTGTTTGATTCTTCGACCTCGCATCTTGCCCTTACCAGCCCGAACCTTTCGACTTTCCTTAACTCGATAGATGTCGGGCCAAACTCCCAACCGAATAAACGCATCTCTGACCTCCTGGGTTTTTTTTAAGCCCTGAATCTCATCCACAACAACAAGCGGAAAATCTGGGACCTCATCTACCACATGGCCACGAGAAGACACAATTTCTTTTGAGGCAGTGGCCGCAACTGCTGACCGTAAAGCAAGCCTCATCTCTTTCTTGGGAATTTTCTTCTCAATCTTTTTTTCAACCATTGGTGGATGCGTAGCTCGTCCTCCTACAGCAAAGGGGATGAAGGCGGCTCGCTGACTTCCCTTCACCCTTGAAACCCTTGAAATCCCCAGGCCAACGCCTCGAGATTCGGCGGTTGTTCTTTTTCCAGCAAATATATCTCGACCTTGCGGTTGGAAGCGATGAGATTGAATTGCAACGACAGCCCTCTTTATAACATCGTGTCTTAGAGGTGTCTTGAAAATGGGAGATAGACGGACTTTTCCGGTTGCTTCGCCCTTGAGGTTGAAGATTTTCGCTGATGTTTTACCCATTTGTTTACCCAACTTATCATTGTGGTGAGGCGAGGGATATTTGTGTGATTTTTGGTGGTGCTTCTAGGGCTCTTTTGGGTGGTCGTGCTGGATATCGTAGTCGTATAAGACGTTTGGCTGGACCTGGTAGGCTTCCGTCTATGAGGAGGTATGTCCCCTTGACTGGTCCATATCGCAAGAACCCTCCTTTCGGAGTAACTTCATTTCCGTTTGTTCCGATCTTTAGGATGCGTTTGTTGTATTCGGTTCTTTGGTGGTAACCCATCTGGCCTGCTCTTGGAACTGTGTAAAGGACTCTTGTGGGATGCCATGCTCCAAGAACAGCAACGCCTCTTTGGGTTTTTCGGGATTTTCTGGATAGGATTCTCACTCCCCAGCGTTTTACGGGTCCTTGCCAGCCTTTTCCTTTTGTTACTGATATGACGTCTATAGATTGACCTTCTTTGAAGATGTCCACTATAGAGATAGTTTTTCCCAGCAGTTTTTTAGTATAGATGAACTGATCTTTTACAGACCTTCCGCCTACTTTTATTTCCATTAGGTCAGGTTTTTTCTTTGGGATGCCTGCCAGTCTTGGTTGTGTGGAGGTCAGGAGGCGGAATTCCGCAATCTTTTCGAGGTTTTCTTCCATTTTTTTGACGGGTTTTTCTAGGTTGAAGTTTTCTGGGAGGGTGAGTATGCGGTCGAAGTCGTCTGGGGGATTTTTCATCCAAGCTTCAGTTAGGGTTTTTAGGCCGTATGGAGTTTTGGTGTAGGCTCGGATGGCGCAGATTAAGACTGGTGGTGTGTCGAGGATTGTTGCTGTGTGGGATGTTTCTTTGCCGAAGTCTGGAGATGCTGGTTTGTCTTCTATCATATAGACGTGGGTCATTCCAGCCTTATAGCCCATGAACCCAAGTAATGTGGGGCCTTCTTCTACTGTGGGCCAGAATCGTATTCTGCCGACTTGACTTGCGGCACGTCCTCTGGGTAAATAGGCTAGTGAGCCTCTTTTGGGGGCGTGTTTTTTTCGATGACCCATGTCTGATTATTCCTTTTTTCCCTTTGTTTTCATATTGCCTTTTGTTTCAATGAGAGAGTCGGGTTATAAATGTTGCGAATAACCTATCTGATGGGAGAAGAAGCTGTTTTATTGTTTTTGGGGTTCAAATGTTCTATTCTTTTCGAGTATGACCATGTAGTTCGTAAATTTATGTTTGGTCATGGTGTAGTTGTTCAAATTCGAACATGCTTGTTGGGTCTCTTGAAACAATTGGGAGAATTTTTGTTCTTCTTCATCTTCTCTCGGGATGAAAAAACACTGCGCGCGCATATGATCAAGGGAGACAATGGAAAGCTAATAGATTTCCAACTAAACAAAGACGATTTTGAAAAGATACGAAAGATTAACAGATATTAGATTGAAACCCACACCAATACAATCCAAAACACAGGTCGTCATCTTTAGAAAAACGAATTCAAGATCGCCAAGGATGCATACAATGCCTCCTCAGTTCTCACAGTCTCGGTTCCCTGCTCTGGAATAGTATTAACCACAAAGTCGGTAATCTCACTGAGTTCTAGGCTTTCCTGCGCCACTATTTCATAAAGCCCTTTAGTAGGGGCGCCGAAGGCAACCAATATTGTATGTGATTTCTTCCAGCGTTTCACCAACTCCTCCATGACCTTTATGAAGGGTGTTCCATGCTTAGATGTTGCCATGACTAAGTCAAAGGGTCGGCTTTTTATCAATTGACCTAATGTCATATTCGGGATGATCACTTGGTAGCCCCAGTATTCTTCAATTTCATCGCGATTTACTGCAACAGCCCTTGGAGGCTTCCCCAGATCAACGATTTTCACTGTGACTCGTGTGTTAATTGGGATTCCTTTTTCGGAGATGAGAACTGGGCGGTCTACTCCGATGTCCACGAGAGAACCTTTCTTAACTGAAGTCATGACCACTCCTTCTCGATGTTTTCCGCAGGCTAAGTCCTTTAACTTATTCATCAAAGGGTGATGGGGGGTACGTAAAGGTGGAAGAATACCTGCATATTGCAATTCCGGCCTTATCTTGAACAATCGCTTGCGCAGATATTGAGGAGTTTCCATGTAGGAAAGAATTGTGGCAATTAGATTTGCCTCTTTGCTGTAATCATGACCTAAAACATCTGGAAATACTATAATCTCATCAACTCGAAAAATCGCGGCTGCCCTTCCTATCAGTCCAATCTTAAAGGTTTTCTCTCTGAGATGGGGAACATCTGAGACCAAAGAAGCGGGAATCGCTATGGAAAGCTTCTGCTTACGTTCCATTTTAAGGCACCTCTCATATAGGAAACGTTTATCCCTATTTTCTTAAAAGCTTAAATGGAAAATAATGGTTTGGTTGGCGATGAAAGAATGTCAGGTGTTTCTATTCTAGATCGGATTGACGATGTCAAAGAAATTGATAAAAGTAATATGTTAGGCCATTGCATAAGAACTCCGCAGTATTCTCGTGACGTTGTAGAACGGGCTGAACAGATAGAGCTGCCCGTCAAAGTGGACATTTCGCGGAAAGTTTCGATCAGATATAAGAAGCCTTGTCACATCGTTATTGCGGGTATGGGAGGCTCTGCGATAGGAGGAGAGATTCTTAAAGACTGGCTACGAGATAAGTTGCCGATTCCTATAGAGATTTCCAGTGACTACACTCTTCCTGCATATACAAACGAGGATACTCTTGTCTTTGTGATTAGCCACTCGGGGGAAACTGAAGAAACGCTTAGTTCCTTTGTTGACGCTCTCCGTAAAAGATGTATGATAGTGTCTATAACTTCTGGAGGGCACTTACTTTCTTTTTCTAAGAGGTTAAGTTTGCCATTTGTGCAGATATCTGGAGGGCTTCCTCCACGGGCTGCGATTCCCTTTCTTTACTTTCCTCTTCCTATTTTGCTGGAGAAGATTGGGGTGCTTTCGAATGTAGAGAAGGAGATTGATGAGGCAATAAGGATTATGAAGACTGTTGGAGAAGCAAACGCGCCAACGGTTCCAGTTGAAGATAATATGGCAAAGAAGCTGGCGCTTGAACTGATGGGTACTGTGCCTGTGGTTTATGGATTTAGGCAGTACAATGCTATAGCGCATCGATTGAAGACGCAATTTAATGAAAATAGCAAGGTTGTCAGTGGGTATGATGTTTTTCCAGAACTTAACCACAATGAAGTTGTTGGATGGGAAGCCCCAGAAGCCTTGACCAAACATTTTTCTGTTGTAGTTATTCGAGACCGTGATGAAAATGTTGAGATGAGACGAAGAATTGAGGTGACGAAGTCTTTGGCTTTGAAGGGGGCTAGGAAGGTTCTTGAGATTTATGCGAGAGGGAATGGGAAGCTGGCGAAGATGTTTTCGGTGTTGCATATGGGGGATTTTGTGAGTGTTTATTTGGCGATTCTGCAAGGCAAAGATCCTACTCCAGTGAAGACGATTAGTGCTATTAAAGAGGAGATGAAGAGCGAGTTTAGTGTGGTTGATGGGGTGGAGGATGAGATTCGTAAGATTGTTATGTAAGTTAGGGTTGTGAGGTGTGTGTCTGTTTAGGTCTCTATAGAGGGGGGAGGGGTTTTGTGGATGTGGTTCTTTCTGGGATGATAACTCCGATATATCTGTTCAGGCATGCATGCGTGCGTTTTTGCTATATTATCGAGTTTGAAATAACCCCTATAATTGTTCCTGAGAATGTTTATGGTGAGAGTGGAAAGATGGTTTGCTGCCCACGATGCGGAGAGCCGTTGGCGAAGGATGGTAACAATAGATACCACTGTAAAACTGAAGATTGCCCCGTTATATTCGTGCGACATCCCTATGAACCCGCTAAAACTAAGGTAGTGTGCACTTCATTGGCAAGGATGGAAAAAATCGAAAAAATTGAATTATGATGTAAATCGAAGTTTTGAAAGTTTTAAACCAGAAAAAGAGGAGTTGAGGGTTGGCTTTTCTGGCTTACTCGCCTCTTTCAAATAGCAGGTAGTGGGTGATCCAGATGTCACGTCCGGTTACTTGGTAGGTGTGGAGGCGCCAGCCGTTTCTTTGGAATTCTTCGATTGTTTTGCCGACATCGTTGTGGTGACTGACTTGCACGCACATATATTCTTTCAATTTAACTTCACCTTTTCCACAATCAAGAGGAAGTCCACAGCGGCTGTTTGAAATGGCTTCGCATAGCTGGTTACGTTTGGGATGATTGCTGTAACTTCTCCTTCTAGACTGTTTAGGAACTGCTCTAATTTGCTCTGGTCTGTTGTCATTTTAATGTCGAGTTTGTGAACTTTGTATTTGGTTTTCATTCTTTCACCTTCGGTAAAGTCTAGAATAAGCGAGTTCATATGAACTTTGCCGCAAGCCAAGAAATCTTTAGAAGGAAACTTGAATATCCGTTGCATGTGTTTTTTCAGAGGGAATGGTGATGAGGTCTTATGAGTTCTTCCAGTGTAGAGAGCATGTTTAGCACGTTATTTGCGATGTCTGTGAAGGTTACTATGCCTACAAGTTTCTCTTTTTTCATTACTGGAAGTTTTCTGACTTTTTTTGTTGCCATGAGTTTAGCCGCTTCGTCTATGCTGGCTGTTTCGCTTATGGTTAACACTGGTGTGGTCATGATTTGTCTTGCGGTTAGGGTTTCTGGTGTTAAGCATGGCTCCACTACTCTTCTGAGTATGTCTCGTTCGGATATTACGCCTACTGGTTTGTCGTCTTGCACAACTATTATGGAGCCTATGTTGAACTTGTTCATGGTGGCTGCAACTTCTTTGACGCTGGAGTCTGGGGGAATCACTTTGACGTTTTTTGACATGACATCTTTAACGAGAACTCTGGCTGTCATCTTGTTTTTGACCTCAAGTATGCTCTGTGGAGGAGGGAGAAAAAATTTGTGTTTCTTCTTAATCTCTGTTTGAAAAACTGGAAATTTTTTTTCCATCAACTGCCGAAAAGAAGCGTGGTTTTAGCTGTTTGATTTTGGAATAGACGTAACTTTGAACTGTGTTTGGTCATTCTGGATTGATAGGATTTGAAAACCAATTTTTTCCCGTTATCATCCAGAGAAGAAGAGAGCATCCTATTTGACCAATTTAAAAATAAGCAAAATAGATGTGAGTACAAGTCCCACACATAGTGTTTTTACTCCGTGGAGAATTACATTTCTATCAGATATCCTTCCAAGAAAAGCCCCTAGCAAGAACATCAAAGATAACCCAATTACTATAGAAAGTTGAATCGCCAAATGGATTGGAAACATACCATGAAACGAAAGAATAAATGGCACCAAACAGACGACGGCTGAAACAGTCGGAGACACTCCATCCACAATTCCCGTCCAAATGGAGGCGAAGCGACTGGCTTCACCCACTATACTGTTGCTGAGATCACTGAGCATTGACTTCTCTAAGTCTTTAAGACTTACAGTACGTTCAGCTTCCTCAGTCATATATGCTCCCGCGAAACCCGACAAGCCCATGGCAAGGGCTGCCCCTAAACCAGCTGATATGATCCAGAGTTGATTTGTAATTTCAGCCACATGTGCCCCTACAACAATTCCAAGAACCGTGGTGGCGCCGTCAAATGCATTCATGATGAAGTATCTTCTACTTATTGAGCCTACTCCACTGATTTTTATATAATTTCTAATCGTTGCGAGAAAGCCCATGAACTTTTACCCATCTTATAATCTGGCAGATCTATCTTGAGGGGTTCTTACTTCCTCGACAATTCTCGTGCCAGCCGCCACTTCATCAACAGAATGAACGACAGCCCCAAAGTCTTCCAGTTTCTTCTTTACTATTTCAAAATCTATTTTGTTTCCACCGATGATGATCTTTACGTTCTCGACTTTTTGATCTATTTCATAAGTAACTATATTCACACCTTCTACGCCCTTTAGCCTACTGAGTGCTTGAGAAAGTTCAACTACGCTAGGACTGTGAGGCTTTAAGACGTCTAGGACAAGTCTTCTTAACATCTTAGAACGACTGAGATATATTTATAGATACAGATATTTTAAGCTATTCTTCCAAACTCAAAGTTTACGCACTCAACTATGCCCCGCATTCTACAACAAATTAAATCCTCGATTATTAGAGCCCCAGCTTAAATCTTCTATACGTATCGTAATTCACGTATTCTACATGTTCACTTTCACATTGATGTTGAACCGTGAACTTCTGCCTTGACCTCTTTTCTTTTATTTGGTTAGTTGTTGTCAGGCAATAGGCATCGGCTCCAGCCCCAGACCCGTAGCTAACAATCAATATTTTCTCGTTCGGCTTTGCTTCGTCGAGAACGGCTGCAAGTCCAATCGGTGAAGCCCCAGAATACGTGTTGCCGAATTTTGCGACCTGTAGACCTGCAGAATATTGGTCCTCTTTAAACCCGAGTTCAGTAGCTACTTTGATTGGAAACCGAATATTTGGTTGATGAGAAACAAAGTAGTCTATGTCACTAGGCTGAAGCTTCAGCTTCTCCATAAGTCTTCTAGCAGCTTTCTGTATATGCTTGAAGTATGCGGGATCACCTGTAAATCGACCTCCATGTCTGGGGTAAGGCTCTAGACTTCTTCTCCAAAAGTCAGGTGTGTCTGAGGTGCATGAGTACCAAGCCTCTATTTCAGCGATTACATCATGTATTCCGAATATGAAGGCGGAACTACCGTAACCGACGAAGAAATCTAATTCGCCGCCGATTTCGTCTCTTGGTGCAGCTTGGGAATTATCTGTGCCTATTACCATGGCGTAGGGTATATGGGCCCGAGGATAATACACGAGTGCGGATGCGTCTTTAAACATGCTTGTTGCAGCTTTACATGCAAACTCTGTGTCAACTGCATCCACACTTTGGACGCCATCTAGCTTTTCTTCTTCGCCAAGTTTCAACACTTGTGCCACTTTGGATGCAATGGGTTTGACAGCATACGGATTGGATTCAGAGCCTACATACACCTTACCGATAAGGGATGGATCTATTCTGGAGTGAATTAGAGCCATTTTTCCAGCCTCCACTGCTGCTGTAATTGCATCCTCATCTATGAAGGGAATGGACCTCTCCATTGCGCTTTCTTTGATTCTAAATTTAGAGACGTAAACACCGTATCCTACAATCCCAGGCGTTTCATATTCTTTTTTGGGTTTTATTATTTCGTGGTTCTGATGTGGGTAATACTCGTCAGCAAAGGAGAAGGCTAACGAAATTGTTGGAATTATATCACTCTGTCCTGTGGCGCATCTTCGTCGGAATCTGGGAACAACCTCTCTGTTCTCTAGCAGAGAGATATCTATTTCTTCATCCTTCAGAATGCAATCTGTTAATCTGCCAGGAACCCGCACTTTTTCATCATGGAAAGATATAATTCCGTAAATGTACGGCCCCAATTTTGTAAACTTGTTTGTAGGTTCTCTGACAATTGTGCAGACTTCCAATTTGCCTTTTTCGTAAAAGAAGTCGATGTCTTGCATTTTCCCAAAACTTTTTCTACCACATTTTCCGCAATAGTCTTTGGTTCTAAAATATTCTTTGCCACAGATGCTGCATTGACTTCCTCTCAATCTATCTCCGATGTATGAGACTCGTCTTTCAATTGGTTCGCTACTCATTTCAACTCCCTTGCTAAAATGTGAACATAGGCTTTTGTTCCGAAGCCCTCCAGCTCCAAAACACATCCATACTCCAAGTCACCATCAGAATTTACCTGTCTGTTGCCAGCTTCACCTTTGAGTTGCTTAACGATTTCAAAAACTTGTGCTCCACCAGTTGCACCTAGAGGATTTCCATCAGCTTTTAGACCACCATTCGTGTTAACAAAAAGCCTTCTCCCATCGATTTGGTAGAAACCTTCATAATCTTTACAACTATTGTAAATGTGGAGCCATGCCTTTCCCCTTTGTGAGAAGCCCATATCTTCCATAGATATCATTTCTAAGAGTGTAGATTGATCATAAACTTCCGCTATCTGAATACCTTCTACATCAATATCTGCCAATTTGAGTGCATTCTTCATAGCTATCGTACTTGCCATGAAACTCGTTCTGTCATCACGTGAGGGAAATGTAACATAATCAGTTGCTGAAGAGGACCCAATAACCCAAATCGGTGCATCACTGTACTCCTTGGTGATGTCAGAACTCGCAAGAATCAGTGCCGTAGCGCCATCTGAAATGGGAGCGAAATCAAAAAGGCCCAAAGATTTACCAGCATTTAATCTTCCCTTTAAAACTCTGTCCACTGAGACTTCACTTTGGAATTGGGCGTATTCATTCAATTTTGCATGATGATGGTTTTTGACAGATATGTGAGCTAAAGATAGATTGAATGTTTCGAGGGATGTGCCAGAAATTTTATACTTCTTAATATACTCTCTGAGCATGAGATCGTGATTTGCTTCGGGGGTACACCCAGCGTAATAGCTCCATGGATCTTCTAGAAGCATGAGGTCGTCTCTGATTTTGTCCCAGCGATCTGTCATTTTCTCTACTCCACCTACAAGAACAATGCCATACTTTCCTGACTGAACTCCGTTGCAGGCGTTAAGGAGAGCAGAGCTGAAGGACCTCATTTTTTCCATGGGAACGTGTAACTCTGAGAATTCTGAGATGAAGCCTTCTTCGATGCCGATTTTGTTTGTGAGTTGAAGGAAGTAGTCGGAAGAGTAGCAGGCTTCTATGTCTTTTCGTTCTATTCCAGCAGATTCGGAGGCTTTCAACCAAGCCTCTTCTATAAGCATTTCTGGTCCCTTTTCATAATGTTCGCCGAACTTTGTTCTGCCAACGCCGATTATGGCCGGGTGATGTGAACCCATTTTTCTGTTCTTTCTCCTAGTCAAAGTTTTATGCTCTCGTAACTATCTTTTTAAGTCTTCTGTAAAAGAGGTTTGGTGTTGAATAAGATCTATCGACTTGTCATAACTGCTAAGGAAATTCGAGGCAGATGCCCTGTCTTCAATGTTGGAGATAAAATCGTCATTGAAGAGCCAAGAATAGTTTCAAAGAAAACAGATGCCCTTTGCATCCATGCTTTGGGGGCGATGTTATCGATGATTATTGCTTTAAGCCGGGGCGTTAGCTTTAAAGAACTTGGTTTGACAAAGGATGATAACAATGTTGGCTACGTTCAATGTCTTGATCCTGGGGTTCCATATACTCTAGGTGGAACAGTTGTTTTTGAAATAAAGCGGGAGGCGATGGAATAATGAAGGAATGCCTTTATTGGAAACTAGTAATACGCTAGACAACATTGGTGGTATGTATGCGAATATTTGCAGTCATTAGTTTGATTCTCAGTTTTATTGGTGAAACATTATGGCCTTCCCAGCTGAGCCAAGCAGAACTGTTGCTTTCTTTTATCGTGTTCATCGTAGATCTAATTGTTTTGACTGTTGTATTTTATGTAGCTGGCGTTGTGGTTCTTGGAAAGAAGAGAGCAAAGTTTGGCGATGCCTTCGTGATTTCCCTCTTTGGAACTCTTACAGGAACCATATTGAACCTATTTATTCCCCAATATTGGGTGGGAACAATTCTTTCCTTAATCGTTTGGTTCCTATTGATTAGACGTTATTATCAGACTAGTTGGTTGGGAGCTCTCGCTGTTGGAATATTAGCTGTGATTGTCATGATAATTTTAGGGTTCCTTTTAGAGCTTCTTCTAGTAGCTATCGGGGTAATCCTCCCCCACCTCCCCTAATTGAAAATACCTTTAAGAAGTAAGCCTTTTAAAATAACTAACAACTCAGGAGACGAGAAGCATGCGTCATTTCCATTATGCAACTGACGAAGAAGTGAAAACTGGCAAAACCACCGATATATATTTTGTTAGAACCAAACAAGTTCTCGAAGCAAAAGGACTTGACAAACTGAGAGTAGTGGCTGAAGTCACACCAGGTGAAATTCATAAGGGGTGGCCTTGGGGAATCCTATGCGGAATAGAAGAAGAAGCGCGACTGTTCGAAGGATGCCCTGTTGATGTTTATGCCATGCCTGAAGGAAGCGTCTTTTATCATACAGATCATAAAGGAGTTCGAGAGCCCGTTATGATGATTGAAGGACCTTATGGAAGTTTTTGTCTTCTTGAAACCCCTCTGTTAGGTTTGCTTTGTCAATCTTCAGGTGTTGCAACTCGAGCTGCTAGAATAAAGAAAGTGGCAGGTGAAAAATTTGTTTTGGCTTTTGGGATTCGTCGCATGCACCCAGTATTGTCTCCGATGCTTGATCGGGCTGCCTATATTGGCGGTTTCGATGGAGTTTCTAGTTTAATGGGGGCTGAAGCTGCGGGTGTTGAGCCTTCTGGAACTATGCCTCACGCTCTTATTATTGTGTTTGAGGATCAAGTGAAGGCTTGGAGAGCCTTTGATGAAGTTATGCCACAAGAAGTTCCAAGAGTAGCGTTGGTAGATACCTACTTCGATGAGAAGATTGAGTCCTTAATGGCTGCGGAAGCGTTGAAAGATCGTTTGGATGCTGTTCGACTTGATACTCCTGGATCGAGGAAAGGGGACTTTGCTGAAATTGTTCGGGAAGTACGGTGGGAACTAGATGTGAGAGGATATAACCATGTTAAGATTTTTGTTTCTGGCGGTCTCAACGAGGAGACTGTGAGGATTCTCAGTGATGCTGGAGCTGATGCCTTTGGAGTTGGGACAGCTGTGAGTAATGCTCCTACGGTTGATTTCGCGATGGATATAGTGGAGGTTGAAGGGAAGTTGTCTGCGAAACGTGGTAAGCTTGGGGGTAGAAAACAGGTTTGGCGGTGTCAGAAATGTTTAGCAGATCTTGTTCTGCCCTTAGATAAGTCTCAACCAAAATGTCCACGCTGTGGGGGAAAAACAGAATCGATGCTTAGACCCTTAATAAAAAATGGAAAGATCGTAGCTAAATTACCTAAACCAAGTGAAATTCGCGAGTATGTGCTTGAACAAATCAGCAAACTTACACTTGAATAGTATGTATAAATTCTCGCATGTGAGATCAGTTGGGGAATGGGCAGGTTTTAGTTGGGCATCCGCCTGCATATTCTGATTCTGCGGCAACAAACTTTCTCTTTTTTGTTTTTATCTCCCCTGTGTATAATACTTGTTCTGGTTTGCTTCCATATCGATAGACTGTTATTCCCTTGCATTTCAGCTTGTAAGCCATCCAGAACACTTTTTCCACATCCTCAGCTGTTGCGTTTTGAGGAAGATTAACGGTTTTGGAGACTGCGTTGTCCGTGTATTTCTGGAAGGCTGCTTGCATTTTGACATGCCACTCGGGTTTAATATCTAAGGCTGTGACAAAAATTCTTTTAATGTCTTCAGGGGCCTCTTCAATTTTCTGAACTGAGCCTGTTCTTGCTATTTCTTCGAGGAGTTTGGCGCTGTAGAGACCTCTTTCTTTTATTGTCATTTCGAATAGCGGGTTGATTTCGAAGAGTCTGGTTCCGCCTAAAACGTTTCTTATGAAGGAGATTGCGAATAGGGGTTCGATTCCGCTTGAGCAACCGGCGATTATGCTTATGCTTCCTGTTGGTGCTATGGTTGTTATTGTGGCGTTTCTCATGGCGTGATGCTTATCTTTCCAAATGCTTTTGTCGAAATTTGGGAAGGAGCCTCTTTCTTCTCCTAGTTCGACAGATTTCTCTCTTGCCTCTTCTGTAACTGTTTTCATTGTTTTTTCTGCGAGTTTCAAAGCTTCTTCGGAGTTGTAGGGAATTTTAAGTTGTATGAGCATGTCGGCGAATCCCATCACGCCTAAACCTATCTTTCTATTAGCCTTGGTCGTTTTTTCTATTTCCTTTAATGGAAACTTGTTTGCGTCTATGATGTTGTCGAGAAATTGGACAGCGTTTCTTACGGTTTCTCTTAGTTTTTTCCAGTTTGTTTTTCCGTTTTCAACGATTCTAGAGAGGTTTATGGAGCCTAAGTTGCAGGATTCGTAGGGAAGTAGTGGTTGTTCGCCGCATGGGTTGGTTCCTTCTATCTTTCCAGCTTCTGGGGTTGGATTGTGCCTGTTGATTTCGTCGATGAAGATGACTCCGGGGTCTCCGGTTTGCCAGGCAGATTTTACTATCGAATTCCAAATGTCTTTGGCTTTGAGTTTTTTTGTTTTTTCTTTGTTTCTTGGGTTGATTAGCCAGTATTCTCCGTTTTCTTGGAGGGTTTTCATGAAGTCATCGGTGACGGCGACTGAGATGTTGAAGTTTGAGAGAACGGGTTTTTGTTTGGAGGTTATGAACTCTTTTATGTCTGGGTGGTCAATTCTTAGGACTCCCATCATGGCGCCTCTTCTTTTTCCTCCGGCTTTTATGACTTCTGTGGCTGCGTCGAAGACTTGCATGAAGCTTACTGGGCCGGATGCTACTCCTTTGGTTGATTTGACTATGTCGCCGTTGGGTCTTAACTTTGAGAAGTCAAAGCCGACTCCTCCTCCGCTCTTTTCGATTAGAGCCATGTTTTTCACTGCGGTGAAGATGCTGTCCAGAGAATCTTCGACTGGTAGGACGAAGCATGCTGATAGTTGGCCGAGTTCTGTTTTTGCGTTGAAGAGGGTTGGAGAGTTTGGGAGAAATTCGACTCTTGCCATCATTCTGTAAAAGACGTTTTCACTTTCTTCTGGGTTTCCGCCGTATTTTTTATCGACCTTTGCTATGGTGTTTGCGACTCTCATGAATGTGTCGGCGGGTTTTTCTGTGATGTTTCCTTCTTCGTCTCTTTTGAGGTATCTTCTTGTTAAGACTTCTAGGGCGTTGACGGTTAGTTTTGGCTCTATTCCAAGTTTTTTTCCTAGTCTTCTTATTTCCTCTTTTTTCTTCCTGTAGTCTTGGTATTCCTTTGCGACTTTTTCGTAGCCTTTCTTCCTAAGAACCTCTATAACAAAGTCTTGAGCATCTTCAACTGACGGAATTTTCTCCTTAAATTTTTCCTCTAAAAGCCTAACTACCTCTCTTGTTATGCTTTCGGCTCTTTCTCCGTTCTCAAGTTCAACTGCAATGAAAGCTCTATGAATAGCGTCTTTGATTCTGTTGGAGTCGAAATTGACGATTCTTCCGTCTCTTTTCTTTATTTTTGTGATGGACATGCTGTTCAATCTAGTGTTTTAGTTCTAATATAAAGCTGAAGTTATCCTTGCATGAGGGTTTTGAGTTGCTTCCTTGTGGTTGCTGTGGGCTGGATTCTAGGCGCAAGAAAAGTCAAATAGTCTCTTCTTATTCATCCCTTAAGTTTCGTTTGTGCTTAGAAACGTAATTGCACACGCCATCTGGAAAGACATCATAAAGTTTAACGTTGCAGTTTGGACAGAACATGTCAATCTCCCCTTTCCATTCATGTTTACTGTAGGTTCCCGAACTTGGATCAAAGACATAAGTATTATACTCGTTCTCAAAAACCTCGACAAGTCGCTCTCCGCAACTAGGACATGCAGGAGGGAGTTTTTTCATACCCCTGAATTACCTCCTTTACGGCCCCGGAAGTCTTATTCGACTTTTGAACCTTTGGCTGAATGTGCCATAACAAAAGGTGAAGTCGTTACAAAACTCAGTTCTTCTTCAATTTTTTCTTGAATTCTCTAATTTCCGTATCTGATCTTATCTTTCCTGCTTTTATTAGCATTTCACATTGCTTTCTGGATTTTTCATCCGAAAAGTCCATTAATTCTCGATATTTTGACCAGTTGATTCTATCGTCCAACTGATCAAAGTTCGCGTATTTCTTACGAAACTTAAGAAGGTAGGTTAGCTCTGAGTTTGAAATACCTAAATCTGCACACAACGCATTTTTGTAATTTACTAAGACTACACCAATTTTGTCGGCGTTTGAGTTAAGGAATGTGTAAATCGTATTAGCCAATTCCCACCGAAGTCGAGCGTCCGGTCTTCCTTCAGGAGTTCTAATTCGTTTCAAAGTAAGCGAGCATCTTTGAACCAGCAGAGCGTATTCTTTCTCTATTGCAAGCAGTCTATTCTTTATGTCAGGTGTCGACACTACTTCTTCAAGATAGGTTATTACCCCTGTTCTTGAGGTACCATCAGGGTTAGTGATTTTTGTAATTTCAACTGGAATTTTATCCTGTCGAGACATGATGCCACCCCTAAATTGTACTCCACTTGAGGTAGAACTCTCCCAGTTTGTTTACAGTCTCATTAAAAGTTTGGGGAGGGTTTTGTTCAAGTAGAATAAAGAATACACATTTTAGCACGTGTTGTACCCATGCTGGATAGCCTAAGACTCCGCATTTTAAGGATACAGGATGCCCTATGTTTATAACTATAGCTTGCGGGGTCAACCACGATTCTTTGGTATTATTTGGGCTATCTTCAAGACTAATAGCAATTCCATGGCGTACTCTTCGCCTAATGGTAGTGCCTGTTTCTTCGCCTTTTTCGGATTCACGAAGACCTTTTCCTTCGTCCGGACCTAATACATCAACGCCATGGCCTATGCCTTTGCCACCTATAGTTCCTTCAGTTTTTTGAGCACCTCCTATCTCTTCGGCGGGAACAGCCCCAGCTTCAGTCTTGATCAGGACAGACCGACTCTGCTTTCTCAGAAACGGGTTGTAAAATGAGAATATTGGATCCTTCAGAAGTTTATTGATTTCTTTCTCTATCGTTTTGGACAGTTTTTTGAATCCGGGGTCAAGTTCAGTGAGAGGACGTTCCACGACAGCACCAGCTTTAGAAAGCCAACTGCTTAAAGCGTCGTAGGCTCTCTTTCTGAAAGATGTCCAGAGCGCTGGACCAGCCTGCACTCTGATATCGCACTTGTTGGTAGTGAGTAGTGTAGCAAGCCCATTTGCAAGAATCTGCCCCGTAATTTTATTTCTGAAATGAGGTTTAACTATGTAGTCTAGTTCAAACCACTGGTTACTTCGGATTTTTTTGCCAAAAACTACTATTTCGATGCCTTGTCTTTGTTTCAAGTCTTCTTTCGTTAGCCAGAAATAACATCTGAACTGCTTTTTCTTTATTTTAAAAATGTATGGCTCAACCGTTTCACTAGCAAGATCTGGTTTCCATGGCTCCACCTTTTCGCCGTCAAGAGTGATAGTTATCTTTTTATATCTCCCTAGTAAAATCGCATTGTAATGCGTTTGAATAATCTTGGCTATTCTCTCTCTAGTCAGAAAATTGGCGTCTTTGCTTCTGAGTTTCACTTCGTAGATCGTTCCGGTGTGCTTAAGAGTTTCTCTGTCAATGTAGACCCACCTAGGCATATTTCCAATAACTGTAATTTTGCTGGCTCCTTGAAAACTTTCAGATTTTGTTTCGGTGATTATACTTTCTCCGCTAGCAAGAAAAGCAAGGTAAAGCTTAGAGCCAACGCCCGCAAAGCCAATACCTTGACCTTTTATCTTGGAAGATATGGAAAGTGCGTGATAATTATCTCGGAACTCCTTTTCAGTCATTCCTTTGCCATTGTCTTCAACTCTAAAAACCCTATTCCCATTTTCATCCACAACTATGCTTATTGCAATGTTTGTTGCATTAGCATCAAGGCAGTTGGCAATTGCCTCAACGACTAAAGTTTCAGGCGCAGGGTATGGATACATGTCCATAAAATTTTCTATGACTTTCAAGACATCTACTTTCAGTGGACTCCATTCTTTCATCTTCAAATCTCCTTTATTAATTTTCAACAGGTAAATATATGGATTTCTGGATTTTACTTTTGGCACAAAACCTATCTACATAATAATTGATTAATTTGATAATTTGAAAATGTTTTTTATCAATCGTTATCATAGTGGTGACCCCTAACAGAGCCTTAAGCAACGCCTATTCCAAAATCAGAAAGCCCGAACTATTGTTCTATTCGGCAGTTGATAATGAAAACAAAAAAATTTTTCTGGGTTTTCAAACGGAGAGAAGAAGATCCCCCCTCTCTAGAGAGAGGTTCACACACGCACACACAAACAAACCTAACTGATTCAACCTTTCTTCATACCTAACGCAAATCCACCAATAAACCCAGCAGCAAAAGGCAAACCACTAACAGCAGAAACAAAAAAATCCGCCACATTTGTAGCAGACGTAGACGCCACACTCAAAAAACGTTCATAATTCATAGTGATCACACCAATGTGATTGAGATACAAGAGAGACGCAGCATAGAGTCCTAGAAAAGCCGCAATTATCTTAGCAATCTTCTTAGCTGCATATCCCACCAGAAAACCACCTGTTCCACCAATGCCTAATTGATAGATTAAGACTTCACTCAACCAAAGTTCACCTTAAGTTCTAGTACTCGTAATCTAGATCGACAATATTTATTATATATTAATATTTAATAAACGTTTCTCTACTGACTTAAAAAGCCAAAGAATTTAGAAAGATGATAGCTCAACGAGTCAAACAGAGTTAGCTACTTGAATAATATAGTAACGGTAATGCAAGCAACACTATGTTTCGACCTCTGGTTGTAAGAGAGTATTTTACTCTTAACGGCGGTCCTTGATCAACAGTTCGATCAATATAACCATATTTGTTTAGGCTTTTCAGTTTATTTGACAATGTGCGGGAATTTACTCCAAGAATTTCCCTTAATCCATTGAAGCCCATGCTGTTTTTGAGGAACAGTGTGTAAAGTATTTCGAGACTCCATTTCTGAGACAGCAGATTGAAGCTTTTCTCGAGGCTTCGTATGCTCTCCTTCAAGTCTCCTAGACATAGCTCCTGATTTTCCAATATCCGTTGTAGCGTATCCTCTATTCCTCTAAGAGTAGATTCCATACGTGTCTCTACAAGCCTACGCAACTCGTTGCTCAATGCATGCTCTGAACTCATCTAATTTACACCTAGTGTAATGGAGGATACTTCATATTTTATAAAAGTTCATCTTACAACTAAGTATATCAAATACACCATATCACAAGCCATGAATTTGAAAGAGGATTGACAATTGAAAAAGTTCGATGTAATCGTAGTCGGTGCCGGCACAGGCGGAAGTATGACGGCAAAAACCATCGCTAACGCCGGTTTTGACGTGTGCCTAATTGATCGGAAAAAACAAGAGAATGTTGGAGAGAAGATTTGTGGAGACGCCATAGGGAAACATCACTTTGACAAGTTAGGTTTAAACTATCCTGTCGGAGAGGAGTTAGAAAAAAAAATTCTTGGGATAAAGATTTACTCTCCAAACAACGAAACAATTTTTCACGTAGCAGGGAAGGAACTCTTCGGGTTTATTCTGAATCGCCGTCTTTTGGGACAGAGATTGTTGAATAACGCTATCGATGTTGGTTCAACTTTTCTCGAACTAACTCACACTATAGAACCTATTCTAGAAGATAACTACGTTACTGGAGTCTTGGCAAAAGATTTGAAAACAGAGAAACAGCTTAGATTCTCTGGTCAGGTTGTAGTGGATGCAAGTGGCTTCTCTGCAGTTTTAAGAAAAAAACTCCCTGAAAAAATGGGAATAGATACAAAAGTTAACAAAGAAGATGTCGTGGTCTGCTACAGAGAAATTCGGAAGTTGAAAGAGCAGATTCCTGAAGAAGAGTTCCTTGAATTACATCTGAGTCAAGAGGTTGCACCTGGTGGATATTGCTGGATTTTTCCAGAACGTGGCAAACGAGTTAATGTTGGTTTGGGACTCGCTATGCTAGGAAAGTTTCCTAATCCAAAGACCCAACTCTACAACTATGTTTTGTCTAAGCCACTCTTTGAAGGGTCCTCTTTGATAAGCGGTGGAACATGGTATGATCCAACACGAAGACCATTAGATTGTATGACTGGAAACGGAATAGCCATTGTGGGGGATGCTGCCTGCCAAGTAAATCCTATTCACGGTGGAGGCATGGGGCCCTCTATGATGGGTGGGAAACTGGCTGGAGAAACAATTATTGAAGCCTTGGAAGATGGAGATGTTAGTCGAGAGGGTTTGTGGATGTATAACCCACGGTATATGGAGCGGTATGGAGCAAAGCAAGCGGGTCTTGACGTTTTCCGTATGTTTCTTCAACAACTTGGGGACGATAACTTGGATTATGGAATGAAGTATAGGTTAATTACCGAAGAAGACCTTCTCAAGGCAAGTATGGGTGAAGATGTTCACCTTAACATAACTGAAAAGACACGCAGAATTTTCAGAGGACTGGGAAGAATTAGTCTTCTTAAGAAACTGGGTGAAGCAGCAAATTCGATGAAGAAAGTGAAGACTTCGTATCTGAACTATCCAACTTCGCATCAAGGCTTTGAAGAATGGAAAAAGAATGTTAAGGAGTTATTTAGAGTGACAAAATCTAAATTGAAGTTCACCTAGCCAGTTAGTGTTGTCGAGAAATCTTATCCTTCAAGTGATAACTCTTCAGGAAAAAAATTTTGTTTTTTCATTTTCAAGGGTAGGTGTTTGTTTTTTTTTGCCTTTAGATTTTGAAATGCGGGTTGGTGCTGGTTCCTTTTGGTTCCAAGAAGGGTGATAACTTCAAAAGTTTTTCAAAAAATGATAAATGAAGACGCGAGTACAGAATTGGGGCTTTGTGGAGAGTACGTTGGGCGCTAATTTTTAGAAGCTTAAGGTTTCGAATCTCATATTAATCTCCTTCGTACCTTGGAATCAACCTGCTAAAAAACACTCTTCTTCTTTCAGCTCTTGTCTCAATTCTTCCCAAGATTCCATCTCTTTATGAGACTTTAATCCTTATCTTTAGGGAAAGCCCTCTATTGTGGCTATGAGAAAGTTCAGTCCAAAACAAATCAAAATCAATCCAAAGACAGTCATCAGAATTCTATATCCTTTGCTGCCTACTACGCTGGCTCCTCTACGTGCAAGATAAGCGGTTAAAGTGAGCCAAGCATAATCCATCCATACATGAGACACATACATCAGCACAAAGCCAAAAAAGGATAGAAAACCTAAAGCGTCTGATATGAAGTTGATTCCAATTGTAAGCCACCACATAATAAAATAGGGATTTAAACCTGTAAATACAATTCCCAAAAGAATGGGATTCCGAACCAGCATACCACTAAACCTGGTTTGACCACGTTTTGGCACCAAGGACTCTCGAATCTGTAACACACCAAAGAAAAGCAGTGCCACCCCTCCAAGTAGCCCTGTTAAGGGACGAACTATAGGTTGATCAACAACAGTCGAAAACCCCAAAGCCAAAAAAATAGTGAGCGGCAACTCGAACAGCATGTGTCCAACAGAAACCAATAGACCACCCTTTGCCCCAGACTTGGCACCATGCGAAACAGTGGCGAAAAGCAAAGGACCCGGCGCCAAGGCTCCTGAAGCAGTGACAATCACAACGGTAGAGACGAAACTCAACGCATCCAAAGGCTTCGACATCCACTTCTATTTACATGTGTTGTCTTACCTATTTAGCGTTCATTTGTTCTCGCTAAACTTATATCAGCCATAACATTGATTTTAACTGGCGTGTGAACCATTTTGGGCGTAAATTTACGTAATTTAGTTCCAAAAAAACAAGTAGTCCTCTCCGATTTGAGTGGCAGGTCCATTGCAATTGACGCTTACAACGCACTGTATCAGTTTTTAGCAATCATACGTCAGCCAGATGGCACCCCATTGAAAGACAGAACGGGAAAGGTTACAAGTCATTTAAGCGGCTTATTATACCGAACCACAAACCTCGTTGAAATGGGCATGAAGGTGGTTTATGTTTTTGATGGAGTACCTCCTGCTTTAAAAGAGGTAGAGATAAGACGTAGAGCAAAAGTGAAAAAAGAAGCCATAGTAAAGTATGAGAAAGCCTTGCAGGAAGGTAGAATTGAGGAAGCCCGCACCTACGCTCAGGCTACCAGTCGCCTCAAAGACTACATGGAACAAGACTCAAAACGCCTACTAACTTTAATGGGAATACCTTGGGTTCAGGCTCCAAGTGAAGGCGAAGCCCAAGCCGCCTATCTAACAAAAAAGGGCGACACAAACTATTGTGCCAGCCAAGACTATGACAGCCTACTATTCGGTGCACCACTGCTAATCAGAAATGTCACAATAAGCGGAAGAAGAAAACTCCCTAGAAAACAAGTCTACGTAGATGTGACCCCGGAAATAGTGGAATTGAACAGGGTGTTAAAAGAACTAGAGATAACTCTAGAACAACTAATCGACATCGGAATCCTCGTTGGAACAGACTTTAACCCCGAAGGTGTAAAGGGAATCGGTCAAAAAACTGCCCTCAATCTAATAAAACAACATGGAAGTCTCGAAAACATCTTACCCTACCTAAAGACAGCAAAATTTCCAGCCAAACCTCAACGCATCCGAGAAATCTTCCTCAACCCCAAAATCACAGACAACTATCAGCTCAGATGGAAAGAACCTGACATTAGTGGCATTATAGATTTTCTGTGCCGGGAAAGGGATTTCTCCGAAGATAGGGTGAGGAAGGCCCTTGAAAAAATGATTGCTGGCATTAAGAAGACTAAGGGAAAGGTGACTTTAGAAGCTTTCTTTCAGAAAGACCAACACTTTTGAAGGGTAAACAGACGAAATGCAAACCTTGTCAGTTATTGGTTTTAGTGGCTTTGTCGAGTTCTCTCGCGCTTTCAAGACTGGACGATCCCATGATATGACTTAAAACTTTGTTTTTAATCTTCCAAGCGAAAATCTGAATGATAACAACTGTTAAAGCAAATAGAAGCACCACTATCCATGGACCCCAGGGTCCAGTTATTGCCCAAACCTCGAATAATAGACGAATAAAATCGGTGAAAAACCATAGCAATGAAGACCAAATGTAGTTTAACGCCAGCCCAAGCGTTAAGAAGAGGACTGACAAAGCGAGGTAATAGTTGCTAAGTTTTGGCATAGATCTTTTTAAGTTTTGAAAAACTTCCAAGTCTCCGACTCCTAAACCAGTTTTATCGTGAACCGCCTTGATAAAATTCTTGGCATTCTGATATATGTCGGATGCAAAATCAACTAGCATCAAATTTAGGCAGATGATTAGTATGAGAAGACTTGATAAAAGACCATATTCAAGAATTTTCTCCACTAAGACTATGGAAATTAGGCCGCCGAAAATTGCGATCAATGGAAAGACAGACAAGAAGTTGTGAATGACTTTTCTGTGCTTAGGATAAGGGTTGAAAACGTTAAAAGTCTTATTAAAAACGTTAGCTGACAAGTTCTTGGGAAGGCTGTCTATCCTATGGTATTTTAGGCGGAAAAATATAGATAAAACTAGAGTTAAACAGCTTATTGTAAACAATGTTAAAGATGAATAGAGAAGATAGGTTTCCGCCAATACTGCCACCATATGTACAAATAATCAATTTACTTAAATTCTTGCCGCGAAAATACATCATCAACGTTTACTTAAATTTTGCTCAACTTGTGTTACTGCGCGCGCATATTTGAGAACCCACGACGTTCCCTACTGTTCTCGTGTTCTTAATTCTACAACCTCTGCCCATACTTTCCAGTTAAAGGCACAAAGGCAACCCCACCTAAATTCTCTTCCAAAATCTGACCATCCCTCTTTCTAACACGCACAAGCGTCTGATAAAGATACATGCCCCCAACTGGGATCACTAGAACCCCGCCAGTTTTCAACTGCTCCACCAAAGGCTTGGGAACGTCGGGAGCCGCTGCAGTAACCAAAATACGGTCGTAAGGCGCCGCCTCCGGATATCCTAAGGAACCGTCTCCACAAACTACCGTAATGCGATCGCTATAATCAGCCTTCTCGATGTTTTTCTTGGCAAACTCGGCTAGTTGAGAGACGATTTCCACTGTGTAAACGTGACCCCATTTATCTTTGGGTGCATCTGTTGGAGCGACGATCTCTGCTATGGTGGCAGCGTGCCAACCTGAACCAGCTCCAACCTCTAACACCTTGTGTCCCATTTCTAACTCTAAGACTTCATCCATGATGGAAACCATGTTTCGCCCGACTGATCTAGGTTGGTCAGTCGTGAGGCGCAGAAATCGTTTGTCCCCATCCAAGTGGAAGTGGCGAATCCACAGCTGCATAAGACCCCATGTTTTCGGGAAGAAAAGCATCCCTGCAAACCACTCGCATCGCCTTAATCACACTGGGTGAACGAAGAATATTTTCCCTTATCAACCTCTCAACTAGTTCCTCCCAATCCTTTTTCTCCATATTTAAGCCTCAAAGAAATAGTAGGAACCCTATCCCTTAAGATTTTGCAAAAAACTCGTAGGTAAAAAATGGCCTTATTTGACTGTAACTGACTTAGCTAAATTTCGAGGCATGTCTGGGTCACAGTTTCTTTCAACCGCCATATAATAGGCAAAGAGTTGTAGTGGAACCACGTAGGGGATTGGTGAAAGGACCTCTGGAAACCCTTTTGGAATCTCGATGTAATCGTCAACAATTCTCTTGGTTTCTTCGTCTCCCTCTTCTATTATCGCAATAATAGAGGCTCCACGAGCTTTCATTTCCATTATGTTTCCCATGATTGTTTTGCGTGTTTCGTCTTTGGGGCAGATGAAGATTACGGGAAATCCAGGTTCAATGAGACTGATGGGGCCGTGTTTGCTTTCTCCAGCGGGGTACGCAAGGGAGGGGACATAGGCTATCTCTAACAATTTTAATCTGCTTTCCAGTGCAGTGGCTGAACTTATTCCCCGTCCCAAAAAGAAGAAACACTGTTTATCCCTGTATTTTTTGGTAAGCAGTTTTATTTTTTCCTCCTGAGTTTTCAGGATTGTCTCCACAATGTCCGGGATCTGTTGCAGTTTCTCCTCCAAATCTTCAATCTCTGTGTGAGAGATTTTACCCCTCCGTTTGGCAACGTTTAAAGCCAGTTGAGAGAGAACCGACAGTTGAGAAGTGAAGGTTTTTGTGGCTGCCACTCCGATTTCTGGACCAGACTGTTGACAAACATAAGCCCTTGCCACCCGTGTCAGCGTGGATCCAACAATGTTGGTTAACCCGAGAATTGTGGCGGCTCGTTGCCTTGCCCACTCAACGGCTGCTAAGGTGTCAGCTGTTTCCCCAGATTGACTGACTACAAGGATTGTACTATCTATGTTCACAGCCTTTCCGTGTTGCTCTATAAACTCAGAGGCGATGACTGGGTGTGTAGCCAATAATGCAACTTTTGAAAACATGTAGGAGGCTGCAAGACAAGCGTGATATGAGGTTCCCGCCGCGACGAAGTAAACTTCGGTGGCACGTTCCAGAAAAGTTGCCATCAAATCTAAGTATTGTTCTTGTAATCTAAGCGTGTTTCTTAAACAAAGTGGTTGCTCATGAATCTCCTTTAGCATAAAGTGAGGATATCCTTGTTTCTCAGCCATCTCCGGCGTCCAATCGATAACCTCAGGTTCCCTCAAAACCGGACTCCAGTCACTGATTTTTCGAATTTCATATCCGTTATCGTTCAAAACAACGAGTTCTCCGTCCTCGATTATTAATGCTTTGTTCGTCAACTGGAGGAAGGCGGGAATGTCTGATGCACAGTAAACTCCATTTCTTGCAATTCCAACCACCAGAGGGCTTTCTTTTCGGGCGCACACAATCTTGTTTGGCTCCTTCACGGAGATTACCGCGAGGGCATAGGAACCGTCCAGTCGCATTGTAGCCGCACGAACAGCTTCTGGCAGTGCTAGACCACCCTTTAACTTTTCTTCAATCAAATGAGGAATGACTTCAGTGTCGGTTTTTGAGCGAAATACATGCCCCAGTTCTTCTAGTTCCCGTTTGATTTCGGCAAAATTTTCAATGATTCCGTTATGAACGACGGCGATCTGCTCTTGACAATCCGTGTGAGGGTGCGCATTCACTTGAGAGGGAGCCCCATGCGTAGCCCATCTTGTATGGCCTAGTGCTATTCGTCCAGGAAGATTGCCTAAATTGTGCACTGTGTGAACGTCATCAATTTTTCCCTGATCTTTCTTGATGAAGAGCCTATTTTCGTGGATTGTTGCTTCACCAACCGAATCGTAGCCTCGATATTCAAGCCTCTTTAAGGCGGTATGAACAATGGGCGCAGCAACACCGTTTTTGAGAATGCATCCAAATATTCCACACATCAACGATGCCTCATGAATTTTGTAGTTATACCAATCCCATACGTGTAGGCTTAATTAAAGAACAGCAGTGTCTATAAGGTTTTTTAGGAAAAAATTCTCAGTTTGAAAAACAATTTTTGATGGGTTTCTTGGATATTTCATATGTTTCTGTCTAACCATTAAAAAAATGTTTATAACAGTAAGTGCAGTTCATTATTTTCAGTGTTTTTATAAAAGTTACAATATATGAGTCTTGAGTGGCAATCTTGAAGTCAGCCGGTAGCGAAGAAATCTTAACTTTGGTCTTCATCTACGGTGGGGAATTTGCAGAACGTGTCATAAGGAATTTGATAAACGATCCCAGCTTCTGCAAATCCTGTGATCTCTACTGTGACTACTGCAAATACGACGTGTACGGCTTTGTTCGCAACATTCGGGCGGCGATACAGTTGCCAAATCCTTCTGAACTACCGGCCTTTATAGACACCCCGGAAAAATATATGCCTAAGAAGATTCCGAAAGCCGATCTATGNATAGCGTCGGGACTACACAAAGACCTACTATTGGAAGTCTCATATCACATTCAAAAAGTCGGGATAAAAGGANTAATTGTGCCAATAGAAGACTTCACCGAAGTTCCATCAGGTCTAAGAAGGCAGTTGGAAGAGAGATGCCGAGAACTAGGCTTAGAAAATGCATTCCCGAAGCCTTTTTGCTCGTTAGAACCGACGGAAGATAAACCAGTAATTTCGAGATTTGTAACTGAACTGAAAGTAGGACGCCCCTCATTAGAAATTTCAACTGCAAGAAGGGGCAGATACGAGGTTATAGGCTCTACAATTGTTAGGAGGAGCGCTCCATGCGGCTCAACATGGTACGTAGCAAGAAAACTCATCGGAGTTGAAACAAAAAGGGAAATCCTCTACGATGCGATAGCAAAAGCACACCACAGCTACCCGTGCACCGCAACAATGGGCGTAGACCCAGAAGTGAAAGAGCCAATACTCCACATTGGAGGCTACATAATACGAGAAGAAACCGAGAAAGCACTAATAGAAGCTGAAGCTCTATGCACACGTGGAAAAGGAAAAAAAGTCTAAGGTACAGAAACTTGAAACTTGACTAGCCTTTCCAATCTAGAAGTCTTTTTTCGCCCTCAATTTTCTTGATGCCAGTAATGTCCTGCGTTACTTCCATTGTTCCTAAATACTTTCCATTCCTGTCTCTAACTGCAAAATATTTAATGTGAATTAATCGGTCACCAATTTGGATCCAGAACNCTGCCACATCTTTCTTTCCCGTTTTGAAAGCTTCAAGAATGTTATTCACTACATGAACACTTTTCTGCGGATGACATAATTGCACCTTTCGCCCAATAACAGCCTTTGTCCGAACAAAAATTCTTTCCTCAGCCTTGTTAAAGTATTTCACACGATCCTCTTTATCAACAAATGATATATCAACCGGAAGCGAATCCAAGATAGCCTCAACTTCCTCTTTAGAAAGAGACCCAGTTTCAAACTGTAACATCTCTCCAACCTCAATTGCTTCTTCAATCTTTTCCTTTTTAACCCCTTCGGCTCGCGTTGGTGCTGTCACTTGTGAGGGTGTAAAGCAACAATACCCAATTTCATCGAATTCCTCGTTGGCCGAAGGCAATTTGCTCCATAAAGATTTTATTTCGATGTTTTGCGAAATTTGCAGAACCATTAGAACAAAGGGTTTAATGTGTAAATTACATAAAACATTTGACCCAGCTATAGATATTGAAAAATGTGGGATTTGTCAGCTATAGTGGTTGGATGGTCTAATAAATGAAAGAGCAACAAGTTGTTCTTCAAATCCTTGGGATGCACTGTCTCGCGTGTGCGCAGCGAATTGAGAAGGAGTTGTCAAAACTTGACGGAGTTATAGAATCTAAGGTGAATTTTGCGTCCAAAGAAGCTATTGTAAGATTTAACTCAAACAAGATAGACATTGGAGAAATTAAGGCGATCATTAAGAAAACTGGATACGAAGCTGTGGAGCAAGTGGAAGGCTTCTATGCTGAAAGGCGTGGGAAAGCACTAAAGAGAAAATTGTTGCTTCTCTTTATTGGGCTTGCCTTAACAATTCCAATTGTCGTTATTACATATTTTCTGAGTTTTCCTGAAAAGAACCTTNTATTATTGGCTTTAACAACTCCCGTCCAATTTATCGTAGGTTGGCACTTCTACCAAGGCGCGTATAATTCACTCAAAAGCAGNTTTGCAGACATGAATGTNCTTGTCGCTTTGAGCGCTTCAGCCGCTTATTTTTATTCATTGTTTTCAACATTCTTCATTGATGGCGCGATTTTTTACGAANCTTCAGCGGTTGTGATCACTACTATAACTCTTGGTATGCTATTGGAGGAGATGGCTGTTGAAAAAACTGGGGAAACAATTAAGAAACTTATGGAACTTCAACCTAAAACCGCTATTGTAGTGCAGGATGGGGATGAGAGAGAAGTTTCAGTTGAAGAAGTTGAGGTCGGCGATGTTGTGATTGTTAAACCTGGAGAAAAAATCTCTGTTGATGGTGTTGTGGTTAATGGGCATTCGTTCATAGATGAATCGATGATAACTGGTGAGTCCGTTCCAGTTGAGAAGAATATTGGAGACACTGTTTTCGGCGGAACGGTTAACGAAGCTGGCACTTTGAAGTTTAGGGCAGTGAAAGTTGGAAAAGAAACGACTCTAGCGCAGATTGTAAGGTTGACTCGTGAAGTGCAGATGAGTAAGGCGCCGATTCAAAGACTCGCAGATAAGGTTGTCAACTTTTTTGTTCCCATAGTTATCGTGATTGCTGTTGGGGCATTTGCGGTTTGGCTTTTCTTCTTCCAGAATGGAATGCTAGCCTTAACCACTCTCGTTTCTGTCCTAGTAATAGCTTGTCCATGTGCTTTAGGCATAGCAACACCTGCTGCAATCATGATCGGCGTTGGCAAGGGAGCAGAGAATGGAGTGCTAATCAAAAATAGTGCAGTACTGGAGGTTGTTAAAGAACTTGACACTGTTGTTTTCGACAAGACTGGCACATTAACTAAAGGCAAGTTGGAAGTAACAGACATTGTCACAGAAGATAGGCAAAATCTTTTGAAAATTGCTGCTATTGCTGAGAAATGGTCTGAGCATCCAGTTGGCGAAGCAATTATTAAAAAAGCTGAGAGTGAGGGAATTGACATCTCTGAGCCAGATTCTTTTGATGCTTTACCTGGACTTGGTGTAGCAGTGAAGTTTAGGCGAAAGAAGATTTTGCTTGGAAACCGTGCGTTAATGAGAAACCATAAGGTGGCAATAGAGAATCTAGAAGGCTACATTGAAAGGCTGGAAAAAGAAGGCAAAACCGTATTAATTGTAGCTGTTGATGGAAAAGCAGTTGGACTGTTAGCTGTTTCCGACACCATTAAAGACCACTCTAGAGACGCTGTGAAAACACTTCAGGAGATGGGATTAAAAGTCGTTATGCTTACAGGTGACACAAAGAGAACAGCTAAAGCCATCGCAAAACAGCTGGGTATCAATGAAGTTTTAGCCGAGGTTCTTCCAGCTGAAAAAGNTGAGGAAATAAAAAAGTTGCAAAACGAAAGAAGGTTTGTTGCCATGGTGGGTGATGGAATAAATGATGCCCCAGCCATTACACAGGCAAACGTGGGAATTGCCATTGGCGGCGGAACAGATATTGCCATGGAAGCCGGAGACATAGTTTTAGTCAAAGATGACCCACGAGATGTAGCAGTTAGCATTAAGTTAAGTAAGAGAACACTGCAGAAGATAAGGCAGAACCTGTTTTGGGCGTTCTTCTATAACATGCTAACAATTCCTTTAGCTGCAGGCATTCTCTATCTATCCCTTGGCATTTTAGTTAGACCTGAAATCGCGGCGGCAGCGATGATACTCAGCGACATTACAGTGGTTGGAAACTCAATGCTGCTGAAAAGATGGAAGCCATAAAAGACGCACGCGGTAAAAGTTCTTTAATCGTTTCAGGAAAAACATTGAAAGGTTAGTCTTAAAAAGCAGCTAACCAGTGGAGATAATGTTGTTAATTCGAATCTGGGCACCATTATTAAAATGTTTATAAAGGAATCACGGTTACTTTCTGAGGCATGAAAACAAAACTGTTACTCAGTGGCGAGAAAAGGGAGTACAAGGTTAAAGACATTGCCGTTTTTGAGGAGCCTGAAAGACTTAAGAGCGTTTTAAGTAGGCTCAGTTGGAGAATTTTGGGTCTCTTAAGTGAAAACGATATGTACCCCATAGAAATTGCAAAAAAGCTAAGGGTGCATGAACAGAAGGTCTACTATCATATCAGAAAGTTGGCTAAGGCTGAAGTGATTAAAGTTGTGAGGGAAGAGGAAAAGAAGGGAGCTATCGCAAGGTATTACAGAGCTTCTTATCCAGCCTTTGGAGTTGAACTCCCTTTTGGATACCAAAAAATCAGAACGATTTCACCACCAACTGTCGATGAGAAATTGAAACAATTCCTCAGCCCTCTCTTAAAAGAAGACGGAAGTTTTGATGGGAAAGTTGTGGTTGGCAGTCCAGAACCTCATGGCCCCTTCAAAACAAGCGCAAGAGATGGGCATTATGCCTCTTACCTAACTTTTTTCCTCGGTCAACTCGCCACTTTACCGGAAGATTTCGTCATAAAACTGGATGTTGACTTGAAGGTTGAGAAGGAAGAGAGAAACAACCTAATCTTGGTTGGTGGTCCTGGAACCAATTTAATCACCCAAGAGATTAACGAGTTTTTACCCATTCGATTTAATATGATGCCTTCCGAGCTTGGCTTCCTCTTTGGCGGGTTGGTCTCTGAAAAAACTGGAAACGTTTACACCCGTGACACTGTAGGCCTGATAGCAAAAATACCGAATCCCTGGAGTGATGAAAACCGTATAATTGTTCTTGCGGGTAATAAGGCTGTGGGAACCAAAGCTTGTGTCATAGCCATCACAAAGTTCTGGAAAGAAACTCTAAGGAACTTCGATGAAGACGAGAAATTTGCAACGGTAATTCAGGGATTCGATTTGGACGGGGATGGAAAAGTAGACTCCATAGAAATTCTAGAATAGATTTTTTGGTGACACCAGTAAACATGAAAATAACCGAAATCATTTGGGCATATGGTCACAAAAACATTCTTTCCACCCATAAAACCACTTTTGAGATCACNAAAGAAGCCACCCTCACAAGACATGGCGATTGCATAATTGCTGTAAAAGCAACAAAAGGCGCAGCAGATATGCATCCAGAGTTNAAGGAAGCCTCTAAGAGGGAAAATGCACAACTAACGGTAACTATTGAAGCGAATGGCATGAAGGAAACTGTTAGGGCAAATGGAGGCTCTCAGTTAATGCTCACCAGCCCCACAGACATTGTGATTAGAAAGAGTAACTACGTTTGCGGTCGAACAGTAGCGATAAAGGCCGATAAGGCAGCGTGGGATCTTTCAAGAAAACTTATTGAAAAACTAAAGGATCCCTATCAAAAAGTCAAAATCACGCTAACAGCTAAAAGTCATTGAATTTCAGCGTCCACCACAAATTGCCATTCGTAGGGGGCAGTTGCTCTAACTCTTCTCGTAAGTAGAACATTCTTAACGCTTCGATTAGTTTGTTTCACAGCTTCGATTAATCGAATCTTTGCAGTTTCCAACGGGTCTGGAGCATTTGTGAAACCATAAAAATGAATGACCCCGCCTTTAGGCTTGATTACCTCACACGCCACATCAACGTATTCTATCGCCTTTTCAGGCAAATTCATAATTACTCGATTTGCAACACCAAACAACTGCTCTTTAATGACATTTCTTGCGTCGCCGAGAATTGGCTTGACCTTGTCACCAACATGGTTCACTTCGATATTTTTCTTCAAAAAACTTACAGCGTCTGGGTTTACGTCAATAGCATACACCTGGACTTTGTCACGTCTTTTGGCGATTAAAATAGAGAAGGGCCCGACTCCTGCGAACATATCCACTACTGTTTCACCTTCTTTAACTTGAGATGCGACTCGGTCATGCTCGTGAGATAGTCTAGGTGAAAAATAGGCTTTCTTAAGGTCCACGTAATAGGTGCAACTGTACTCCTTATGAACTGTCTCTGTCTTGCCAGTTCCTGCTATAACGTCAAATTCTCTAACACGAAAAACACCCCCCACCGCACCTGATTTTGCTAAAACTGTGTGCACTCGCCTATGCACTTTTAATATGGCTTCGCCAAGAATTCTTTTGTGTGACTCAAGCTCTGGTGGAACTTCAATTATAGCAATGTTCCCTATAAAATCGATTGCGTGAGGAAGACTTGCCAAAAGATGAGGAGCCAATCTATCTTCGAGTACGTCAACAAGTTTCAGTGGACGTTTGATTTTCATAGGAAATTTGCAGACAGAAATTTTAAACTCGGGAAGATTTTTCGTAAATTTTTCAATGTCAATCGGTTGAGGTTCACTAATCAGCGGAATGTGCAAATGATCTTCTATTTGTTGAATCTTTAGTTCTTGGTTGAGAAGATCAAGTTCCCTGACAAGAATTATGGCTTTCTCTCCATATGTTTTGGGAATCTTTAAGCAAGGTGCCTTAGACACTCTTGAAACCAGAGAATATTCAGTAAAAGCGCATTTAAATGCGTGAGTTAGGCTAAATTGAATGCTTAGGCCTGCGGCGTTTTTTAGTGGGCTTCGACCACCCTAACAGTTGCCCTGCAACAACTATACCAACGACTAAGAACACTATGACTACACCCCCTATAATGGCGATAAGTCCGTAAGGTGGCCCAGGTGCCACTGTGCCAGAGTCACCGTTAGAATCACCGTTATCCCCTCCAGAAAGCACAGAGTTAATTTCTGAGCGCAGTGTTGCCTCTGCGGTTACTCCAATGTGTTTATGTTGGATAGAGCGTTCAGTATCGATAATGAATAAAGTTGGTATATACTGTATACCATATTTGCTGGCAATTTGTCCATTTAGGTCACTAGCAACAACCCAAGTCATAATATGAGTTGGGTCTTGAGCAAAATCCCGAAGAACAGCATCGCTGTCTGAACTACTTATGGAGATAATCTCTAATTGATCTCGCGAATATTCGCCGTATAGGTTTCTGAGTGCTGGAATCACCTGTATACAGGGGGTGCAATATGTGCCAAAGAAATCTATAAGAACAACTTTCGCGGGACAACCAGATAAAGAAAACGAGTTTCCGTCGATGTCGATTAATGTAAAATTGTATGCCTTCTCTTGCCCAACCACTGGATAAACGTAAGCCAAAAGCAAAATAATCAATGATAACAAAAGAGGGCTCGCTTTTATCCGCATGGCATACCGACTAAGTTTATTGAAACGCGTCTAATAAAGCTTATTTTATCTTCTTACATGCATTTTCAAAGCATCAGTTGGACAAACGTCAATGCATCTCCCGCACAGAATGCAGTCACTTGATGAACCGAGGTCCCCTATTTTCTTCAGTCCCATCGGACATACGTCTAAGCATTTTAGGCAACCAGTGCATTTTTTGGAATCCAAAGATATAGTCATTATGGATAGTCTGTTGAATATGCCTATAGTAGCAAATGGACATAAATAGCGACACCAAAATCTTGAAAAAAGCAGTACCAGAAGAATCGTTAGGATTAGGGTTGCCATGTGAACGAAGAAAAATGGCGTCTGCACAAGGTTTAGTATTTCAACCAAAGCTGGTTCGTAAATGGGGGCTGGGATGGCTGCGAAGAGGCTTCCAACGGGACAAAACTTGCAAAAAACCGTGTCTACGAAGACCCAACTCAAGCCTACCACAAGCCCTAACATGATGAATTTGGAATAGGTGAAGGATCGTAGTTTTCTTTTCTTTTTACTTAAACCCGCTAGTAAGTCTTGGAAGGCTCCGAAGGGGCAAGCCCAACCGCAGAAGGCTCTGCCAAAAATGGTGCCGTAGACGCCTAAGATTCCTAGAAGATAAAAAGGACAGATTCCCCATGCCACAAAATTTTGTAATGCTCCTATTGGGCATGCAGAACACGCAAAGGGGCAGCCATAACAATGGAGGAATGGGTAAACTCCTCCTGTTTTCATCGCTAGACTTATGCCTAGATTGGACAGAAAGAAAGAGATGATTTGTGTTGTATGACGTAGCCGCCCTAGATTCATAGCAGTCCCTTATTATGCCAAGCCGATGCAAGAAAGACATAAGGGCCAGAGAAGAGAACTTACAAGTTTATATTGACCTTCTAAAATCCCAAAAATAAGTGACAGAAAGGAAAAAGCAAGAAGAAAAGCTTGTTTATACATTATTCTCAAGTAGTTTGCTCACCTCACTAGTTCATAGAACAGACTATGATTGGCAACGCTTTAACTTTTCCTCTTAAACTCAATCCTAAGCGATGAAAACTCCATATCTTGGAACAGGTATTGGCGGGCCCGCCGGGAATTGAACCCGGGGCCTTCCCGAAACAACAGTTGTTCTGTCATCTTTACGGGTTAAGAGCCTCAGCCTAGTCCTACTCAACTAGTCCGCCGCTCTCCCTTGCTGAGCTACGGGCCCGTTTTAGCGTTTAATTTGTATAGGGTGGCTACGCTAATATCTTTCGTTACACATATGACTTAAAACCATTTGTGTGAGGGCTGAATAAGTGAGTGAACTCGTATTTGTTGGTTTAGGCTTATTTGATGAAAAGGATGTTTCCCTTCGTGGCCTCGAAGAAATTAAAGAAGCTGACACGGTTTTTGTAGAGTTCTACACAAGCCTTATGGTTGGACTGTCAGTTAGAAAACTTGAAAAACTCATAGGAAAAGGGGTTTCCGTCATTTCCAGACGCCATCTAGAAGAAGAGAATGGACAGATGATTTTGCAAAAAGCAGAAAAAGGAAAAACAGTTTTGCTGGTTCCAGGCGACCCGTTAATTGCAACAACCCACGTGGATTTGCGGATCAGAGCCGAAAAGTTAGGGATAAAAACTCGTGTTATACATGGAGCCTCCATCATTTCTGCGGCCATCGGCTTGTCGGGGCTGCAAAATTATAAGTTTGGAAGAAGCGTGACTGTGCCCTTTCCAGAGAGCGGCTTTGTTTCAGAGACTCCTTACTTGGTGATTAAAGAAAACGGGAAAATGGGGCTTCACACCCTCTGTTTCTTGGATGTCAAGGTCGAAGAAGAAAAATATATGACAGTGAAAGATGGGTTGGAAGCACTTTTGACTGTGGAAAAACGAAAAAGAAAAAAAGTAGTTACATCAGATACTGTGGTTATCGGTATTGCGAGAGCGGGCTCTAAAGCCCCTGTTGTCAAAGCCGGCTATACTGAAGAAGTGATGAACTATGATTTTGGAAAGCCNCCTCACACCATTATTTTCCCTGGAAAACTTCATTTTATGGAGGCTGAGGCATTAATCACCTTTGCCAGAGCTTCTGAACAGATAAGAGGAATGGTTGAATGACGCTGGAAAGACTGTTATCNAAATATATTGAAGCCACTGAAAGAGTTTTCACAGAAATAACAATCTCTAATGTCGTATCAAACATTGATAAAGAAAAGATTGAAGGCATTATTGAACATGCGAAACGATATTTGGAAGACGCTAAATATTACGAGAAGAAAAACAAGTTGGAGACTGGTTTGGCATCTGTTTCATATTGTGAAGGCTTGCTAGACGCTTTACGATTGTTAGAAGTGGTGAAATTTTCATGGCCCACAAGAAACTAAAGAAGAAAACGATTGTTTTGGCCTCCGGAACCTTCGACCTACTTCACTTCGGGCATGTCAAGTATTTAGAGGAAGCAAAAAATGCGGGTGGAGAGGACACTAAACTCATAGTCATCGTGGCACGAGATAGCACTGTAGAGAAAAGAAAAGGAACGAAGCCAGTTATGCCGGAGGACCAGCGAAGAGCACTTGTAGAATCGTTGAAGGTTGTGGATGAGGCAATATTGGGTTACGAAGATTTTGACATGGAGATGACAATCGAGAAAATCAAGCCTAACATCATCGCAGTAGGACATGACCAGAGTGGCATAGAAAAGGCTGTACGAGACCTAATTTATGAAAAGAGCCTTAATATTCAGATTACGCGAATTGGAAGATTTGGGAGAGAAGAACTAGACAGTTCATCAAAGATTTTGAGAAAAATCGTTAACCGCCATAAAGGATGACTGAATGAACGAGAATAGATCAGAGCATGAGTTCTGATTCACGGTTAGGGTAAAGTAAGGATTTCAACTTTCACTTTGTTTCCGTCTTTCAGTTTCAGTTGACTACGGAGGAAGGTGGGGGCGATGACCTCTAGAACAGATGAGTTGTAGTGGCTTCGTAAGGCGGATATAACTGCTCCCTTCACTTTGTTGTTTATTATGGCGGGATAACACTTCACATGGCCAAAAGTTCTCGATTCGTTCTCGAAGCCTTGAATTTCTACTGCCGGGTACACTTCAAGTTCGGCTCGTGTCTTCATGTCGTATTCAGTGGCGAGTTTTAGGTTTAGGGTTCCTGGGTATGGGTCAAATCCGAGCTTCTCGATGAATTGCTTACGGTATCCGTCCTTCGTTATGTAGTAGGCGCCCTCACCGAGTCCGCTGAATAATATGCCNTCTAAAGTGATGGTGGGAGGATATTTCGCTTCCAAGATCAGTTGCAGCCCAGAATATAGTTTCTTTAGATGGGCGACTCCCGCATCTGTAATCTTGATGAGACAGCCCTCACGAGCGATGTCTCTTTTGATCCACCCTTTCTCTTCAAGTTCGATAAGGTGTCTAGAAGCCGTCTGTTGGGAAGCCCCAATTTTTGCGGCTAAATACTCTGTGGAGACTTTTATAGTTCGCCTAGTTGCACCCATTTCCGCCAGCTTATAAAGTGTAAAGAAACGCTTCAAAGACTGCACATCAATGTTTGTTGGGGTCATTTGGGAGCGCCTTTGTCAAATGAAAATTGGCGATTGTGTATAATAACATTGTGACATTTTTATCGTTTTGAATTGAATGTTTGCGCTGGTAAGTTTTTGGAGTTTTGTGTGTGCGTGTGTGAGAGCCGCTCTATAGAGGGGGAAGACAGAGAACAAATTTTTGCTTCTTCATCTCGGGATGAAAGCAGAATAAAACAAGTTTTCGAGACTGCCAAGGGTTTTTTCATTACGTATGGGTGCATCTTGATTGAGAGGGTGTGTTCTAAAATATAGAAATATATGAAACTTCAATAGAGTTGTTGTTGAGAAAGCATGGGGAACGGCTTCTTGTCTAAGGATGTTAAGCCTAGCTTAGATGAAATCGAGAGTAGGTTAGGGGGCAATACTCTCCGTCTTTACTGGTATATGGTCAAAGTGAACCATTCAGTGACGATCAATGAGGCTCAAAAGGGACTTACCCTTTCCAGCCCAGGCCTCGCTGCCTATCATCTCGATAAGATGGTGGCACTTGGATTAGTTGAGAAGACTCGAGGAGAGTACCATCTCCTAGATAGTGTTAGAATCGGAGTTCTCCGCTCTTTCGTTAGGCTTTACGGGTTTATGGTGCCCAGATACGTCTTTTACGCGGTCTTCTTTACGGTTTTATCTGTGATCTTCTCAGTTTTCTTCATAAATCCATTCAGCTTTCAAAGCTGGTTTGCCGTGACTGTCTGCCTGATCTCGGCTGCTATCTTCTGGTATGAGGCTTTTAGGGTATGGTGTGGAAGACCGTTCTAAAACCTAGAAGAGTCATTCTAAAGTGTAGAAATAAATTAGGGTGTTGCAGTTGTCTTTGTTGGGTGTTCGAGATTTGAAAGGATCGAGAAGATCATCTTTAACAAGTTCACTCGCCTTGATCTTATCTGTTGTGTTATTCTTGTCATGGGTTCCGTCATCGGTTTTGGCCGATAGGGGGGGAATGCCGCTTGTGCCTTATGTTAGGATTCTTGAGCCTGGTCAGAAAGCAATAATAGCGTGGAATGGGCAAGAGGAGATCCTCATCCTCTCGACTGACGTGAAGGCGAATCAGAGTACGTTAATCCTCGAATTGTTACCTCTTCCATCTAACCCAAAAGCGGTTGAGAAGGCTAACTTCTCCTCATTTATCAAGCTTCAACAGATCCTCTGGAATCCTATCCGGAGCCATTGGGAATCTGAAAGTTTATCTGCATACGTACAAGCAGCAGGCAGCCTTGCAAAGACCGTCGTAGTCACCTTCCATGAGAAGATCGGCGCTCATAACATTACAGTAGTAAAGGCTGAGAACGCATCTGAACTTGCACTTTGGATTAATGACTTTCTGAAAAGGAACTCTGTCACAAACGAAATTTCCCTACAAGAGTATGCGTCTATCTTTGAAGATTATATCTCGAGGGGATTCCCATACTTTGCCCTCGATTTGGTAGATGTCTCCCCCAAGGAGAAGAGCGTCGAACCAATCTTATATCACTTTGAGACGAGCTTCCTATACTACCCCCTTAAGATATCAACCCTCTTCTCGGGAAACACAAAGATAAAACTCTTCATACTGACTCGTAGGGTTTGTGACTTCTTGTACTACTATAGAATGGTGAACCCTCCTTGGGCCACATCCCTCGTCTACGTGGATGATAATAGAACGAAGGCATACGCGCCAGCCAACTTCATATGGTCGTTGGATAGGGTCTACCATTTCAACCTCACTATTGATAAACTGAGAGAAATTGACTTGAGATTTGAGAGCCTATTTAATAGCTCAGCAAGCCTCACGATCTTAGAGTATGAGGGAGATTTGGATATTTTCACTGGAGATTTAATCGTAAGTGAGGGTGAAGCTTTAGTTGTGTATCCATTTATTCCTTCTCTTCCCCTCAGACCCTTCATACCCTTTATTTTTGAACTGCCTGAAGTTACTGTCTTAAAGGTTGTGCCTTCCAGCTTGATTACAATCAAGACACTAGAAGGGATAATATTTACATATCCCTCCCCGGAAGTCCTGACACTTGTAGATTACCATTCTCCAGTCATAGATTCAATTGGTTATTCGGTACTCCTCGATGGTTCAGTCTCTGTCCAGTGCCAAGTTAATGACTCAATGAGCGGCGTCAATGAAGTCACACTGTTTTATCAATTTGAAGACGAGGAGTGGAAAAGCGAAAGAATGAGAGAGACTAACAGAGGGTTTGCGGCAACAATCCTTATGGAGCCGTACGAAAACCTCAACTTCTACGTCGAAGCCTTCGACTTAGCTGGGAACAGAGCTGTTGAGGACAATGACTTGGCCTACTATTCAGTGGACGCTATGTCCTACATGTTAACTTTGATCCTTCGTAACGTAGGTCTCATAGCGGCGTGTATATTAGCGGCTGGCTTCATAGCATTAATCGTAAAGATCTACATGGAGAAACGAAATAAGCTACAGGGTTTCATCAGCCTATGACCATTGGGTTATTCCCAGACGAGTGGCAGACGACCTCCAAAGGGAAAGCCTTTCGGAAACAGTACATCGATAAGTCTCACGATTTTTTTACCTTTCACAGATAACGCACCTTCCTGCAACAGGTAATGTATGCTTTTGTAGCCGGTTATTAGCGGATTAAGAGAGGCAAGAGGTATGTTAAATTGACAATCGCTAGCTGTAATATCTGTGTTAACTGTGACCTTGCCTTGAGTTATCTCAAGTTCAGCCGCACTTTCTTCACTTACGATGTTTAGTGTTGATGTCAAGTTGTGAAACTCGGAGTGAGCCAGTCTCTTCTTAAACTCTTTCTTCATTTTCTTGAGGAGTGAAACCAAATTGAGAACTCGAATCATACCAGCTCCGCTTCGAGTGACTCTTTGCTCAGCATTTTTCCACAAAGCGAAACTGGAAAAAGGATGATCTGGAGGAACAACACAAAATAATTCCTTAATCCTCCTTTCTCTGGCTAACTGAAGTATATGGTTAAAAACTGCTCCACAAGCAAGATCATTCAGCACACTTACCTCTGCGATGTTTTCCATGGGATTCTGAAGAGTAAACACAACATATCCTATGATTTCGCCTTTCCGGTCAACAATGGTTTGAAAGTCTACGTGTGGACTTCTAGGTTTCCATTCGTAGAGTTCTGATGAACGAATTTCGGCGCACGTTCTTGTAGCAGTGTTGCTGTAATAGATTTTTGTGATCCCTTTAACGCAGTTTTCGTCGAAAGGCTCAAGTGTGTATGGTTCTGTTTCAACTTTTTTGCATCTTTCTGGGTTTATGACTAGGCGTGGATACGGCATAGCAGGTGAATATCCGTATTTTGGATATAACCAAGGATGACCCCATAGAAGAGTTATGTCGAAGTTTTGTCTCTTCATGTAGCCGATGGCATCTCTCATAACCGCTGAACAGTATCCTTTTCTTTGATATTTGGGATGAGTGGCAACTGGTGCAACCATCGCTCCCTTGACGATAGCTGTTCCTATTCGTATTGGACGCCGAATAATCAGCATCATGCTAACAATCTTGCCTTCCACTTCGGTGACGCGCAGGTCGCCTTCATGAAAGTTTGGGTCCTCAGTGGTTGTTACTTCAACTATGCACCGCTCCAAGTCAGTGCCATTATCTTGTTGAAATGCATGGTGCACCATTTCACCTATCTCTTTGTACTCTTCAGGCTTAGCTGCTCTCACTTTCATGCTGTGCTCACCAGTCTTTGCTTAGACCTATTACACAAAATGTAGTCGCACTGCCGCTCCATTATAAATAGTTTGGTGTGGACGAGTGCCCCTTCTTTTCAGTTAATTTTAACCGAAAATTGCATAGCTTTTTTATCCTCTTGAAATCAAGATAAGACCATGCGCTATCCAGTGAAGAACTTCATCAAGTGTATGATCAGTAACTTCATCTTGAAAAAGCCCATCCCTTTATTCATTAGTCTTGAAGTTACGAGGAGATGCAACGCCAAATGCCCTTTCTGTGGTTACTGGAGACTAAGGGAACCAGAACTCTCAGTGAAAGAAATCAAAGGTGTTCTTGATGAAGCATATGATCTGGGCTGTTCTATTGCAGTGATAACAGGTGGGGAACCCCTTCTAAGAAGGGACTTACCATCCATACTAGAATATGCAAAGGAAATCGGATTATCAGTTATCCTTCTCTCGAACGGCTATTTACTCAAAGACCATGTACACGACGTTTACAATTACGTTGACGCAGTCAATGTAAGCATAGATTTCCCAGATTCTCGCCATGACAAAAATCGCGGTTTAAACGGTTTGCTGGAAAGAGCAATTTCTGGCATAAGATTGTTGCGAGCCCATGAAATAGCCACAAACATAAACTGTGTCGTAACAGGAAAACACAGTTTAGAAGACGTCAGAAAAATTTTATTCTTAGCCAAAGAACTAAACAGTGAATTTACTTTTTCACCCATTTTTATTACACCTCATCAATATCCTCATGGCTCAATTTTAGGAGAAACACTAGAGAAAGACGAAGACGTAATGAGAGTGGACAATTGGGATCTGGTTAAATCAGTTGCAGACATGCTTCTCTATTATAAAAAACATGGATTCAGAAAAACGATACAGAACAGTAGCGCGTACCTCAAGTTGGTAAGAGACAAGGCTGGGTTCACATGCTTCCCTTTTTCATTCCAATTTGCAGTTTCAAGCACTGGAACAGTAAGTGCAGTCTGCCCTGCTAGCTTGTTTGGATCGCACAATTTGGGTAATGCATTGAAACAGAATTTAAGGGATATTTGGTACTCCAAAAAAGCAGATCTACTAAGAGACCAATTCAAGAGATGCAAGTTATCAGAATCCCTTGGTTGCTATCTTTTCTGCGTGGCAGAACCTTCCTTACCCTTCACTGACCCCACAACTATCATAGATCACATAAGAAGGGTACTCTAATGCGTGTATTAGACCAGGCAGTGTTTTAAGTAATCATTCAAGGTTTTGCCGGGCACCACTTCCAACTTGTAATCTCTAGTATCTATGGAATGGTCAAAGTTCTTCTGCGGAACCACCACTTTCTTAAATCCCCACGCCTCAGCAGCCTTAATCTTCTCATACAACCCTCCCACCGCAGTAACCAACATAGGACCATCTGCTCCCAGATTAATTTCTCCAGTCACTGCAACATCTTGTCTAACAGGCTTGCCTTCAAGCAAAGAACACAAAAGAATAGCCATTGTAACTCCTGCTGATGGGCCGTCAACTCCATAGGCTTGCGCAAAATCAATGTGTGTCAAGTAATCTTGGGCAATGTCAATACCATACTTTTGGAGTATTACACTTCTCACTTTGGCTATACTGTCAGATATGAACTTCTCTCCTTTAGCTATACCGGTCACCTTGAAGTATCCCTTTATCGGATACTTTCTGGGATTAACGCTGTTTTTGATCATTTGCGCCTTTACGCCCAAAACGTTGCCAGTCATCTCTCCACTGTACGGATCGGACACTACAGCTAACCCGTAAATTTGCCCAAGCTTGTTGCCTTCTGGTTTAATCTCCAAAAGTTTACCTCGTTCGTTTAGTTGGTGTTCAAGTATTTGCTTTTGTATGGTTTTACAGTGCTTTTCTACGGCTTCTTTGACATGTTTTCTTTTCACAACCTCTGTGCCTTCTTTCATGGCTAGAGTAGCAGCGGTCTTGATTATGGCGATAAGAGGTCTAAACTTGGTAGTCAACGCATCTTTTTTGTTGCTTCTACGTCTGCCTTCATCAATGATTTCTTCACAGGCTTCTCTGCTGAACGGAATCAGATGGAAACGGTCTATTTCTTGTGAAACGAATTGTACATATTTTCTTCTGTTCTCAACAGTGTTAGGCATATCGTTGTTCATCCTTACTACTTTGCCGTAGCCGTAGATTCTGTCCATTAAAGCAGGATGAATCTGATTGATGCTATCAAAGTTTCCTGCACCCACCAGAAATGTCATACATGGCACAGGTTGTGTGGAAACTGACATCGCTGCTGTATCTCCACCATGCCATCTTCCTCTCAAAGTGATGGGTAATTGCCCATCTTCAAGAACTGTTAGAAGAGTCACTACCTCCTCTGGCACAAGATTCTTAATTTCATCAATGTAGAGAATCCCTAAACATGATCTGTGCACATCCCCTGCTGAAACTCTTTGATGTTCTGGAGTCCCCATTCCCCCTGTTTGATAAGGATCCCAAGCGATGGAACCGAACAGCTGGGAACTTCGATGACCAGTAGCATCCACAAAAGGAGCCTGCCCAGAACTGTTATCAACTATTAGTTTCGGAATTTCTGTTTGTTGAGAACCTGAAATTCCCTTTAGTCCTGCTGCCCCTCCGAGCCTAGAGAACCACCACATAAACGTGCCAAAGAAGATCAACCCTCCACCAGGGATAAACGTCATTGGAACGAATCCAGTAATCTGTTTGATGAAGTAGTCCACAAAGTTATAGTCAAAGTATTCTTGCAACGTTACTCCTAGAAATGGAGGATTGGCAATCCAATTTTGCCATGCATCAAACATAAAATAGAATCCCATGGATAACAAAAGCATACCTAAAGAGATCAGCAGCATCTGTAAAATTTTGAATCCTGTTCGAGTCAGAAATTTCCTTTTGAAATCCTTTAACTTCTCTGCCTTTAATGTTTCTTTTCCTTTGCCCGATTCATGCATTGAAACCTGAGGTTCGCTGGGAAGTAGATCATTTTTCCAGCACAGAACATCAAACAGTTTAAGATTATTTCTCTTGTAGATTTGTGTGAGTTTTTCCGCTAGTGCTCGTCCAATTAGGGATTTGCCTGTGCCGGGGTCTCCTAGTAGTAGGAGGTATGGTCCAGGGCTCAATCTGCTTTTGGCTGCTGGTTTGTTCTTCTCGGGGTCTTTCCAGTCGTCGTACCATTTGGTTTTCTCGAGCCAGTTTAGTTTGTATGCCCATTCGTCAAGGCATAGGAAACACTCTTGCAGTGCGCTGTCTTGACCTATAACCCATGACATCAAGTTATCGTTAACTGGATAACCTTTGGTGCTCTCAAAGTTTGCCCAGTCCCATTTTACCCTAACTTTTTTCCTGTTGACAGTTTTTTGGAGGGTTTCAGTTTCTTTTCCGAAGTAGTCATGGGGCATAAGGAAGCACCTCTTGGATGTGTTTCGGGGTCAGTTTGTTTCTCCTCGTGTCTTGATAGAAGGTTATGTTTTACTTGTTTTCTAGAATTATAGTCGTTATTTCAGCCTTAGCAATATTGCAGAAATAGAATAGGAGAAAAGTAGTAACATATTTGGAATATCATCTGGACAGCACAGAAAAAATTTTGTTTCTTCTTCATCTTCATCATCAACCGCTGAACTCCTATTAGATGCAAAGACTACGTCGAAGCAACTCTTCACAAGCGCAAAATAATATCTTCTATATCAGAAGGCATTCAGTGTGGACATCTAGTGCAGCTGGATCCAGATTGCATGCGCGCGCGCTTTCATGAAAACTAATTAGCCACTCTTAGAACAGAATTGTGTGGTGACATGCTGATGAGATTGTATCTGGTTCAACATGCTGACGCTAAGCGTGGGGAAGAAGATCCATCAAGACCTCTCTCAGATAAGGGATGGAAAGACATCAGAAATGTGGCAGAATATGCTCAGAAATGCTTGCCCATGGAAGCAGTCCGGATATTCCACAGTGGGAAGCTTCGTGCTAAACAGACAGCGGAAGTTCTGGCTGAATACCTGCATGCCGCAAAGGGTGTGTTAGTTTCTAAGGACCTCGAGCCCTTAGCTGATCCAATGATCTGGAAGAAACGCTTAGATGAAACCATAGAGGATGACGTGTTAGTAGGCCATCTTCCTCATCTGCAGAAGCTTACTGGTCACTTGCTTACCAGTAATGAAAACAAACAAGTGGTTGCATTCAGAAATGCAGGCATTGTCTGCCTTGATAGAGAAAGCGGTTACTGGACTATTCAGTGGATCATAACTCCAGAAATATTGCCCAGATAGCCTGTAGCATCTCTACACAAGCGCGCACGCATGAAAAAAGGAGCATGAATATGAGTGAAGGTATCCTCTTAAGAAACGGTAGACAAGCCAAATGGAGACTCTCTCCTACCTTCGTAATCGTTATGACAATCTTCATAGACATAACAGGATTTGGAATGATTATTCCTCTTCTGCCATTCTATGCAGAAACCTT
>JGI24422J19971_10000005_pt1 | contig 83368 bp, 79 predicted proteins | sample DeeMarSWOR152_54_FD_19971 | JGI IMG/M metagenome (IMG submission 19971) | reverse complement strand
CACGTGGGCCGCTGCGTCCCAATCGCGAGGAGACTTGAGAAGGAGGGCGCTGAAATTTTGTTCTCCACTTATAGGGAGGGTGTCCGATACGCTAGGCAGGAGGGCTTCTCAACCGTGGAGGTTCCGCCGGTTAAGATCACGGTTAAGCCTGACGGAACTGTGGATTTCAGGCAGTCTATGGTTGATCCGGGTCCCTTCAGTACGCCTTTAACTGTTCTGAAGCAAGTGAACGCTGAAATCGAGATCATGAAAGCATTTAAACCCAACGTAGTAGTGTCCGACACGCGGGTTTCCTCCCTAATCGCGGCGGAACTGCTGGGAATCCCCAAAGTTTCGATTCTCAATCAGTTTCAGGTAATCATTCCGAGAACAAGCCGTTTTCTGCGGCTTGCTAAGCTGGTGGACACCGGCGCCCTAGCGATCGTAGGAAAAATTTGGGCCTCAGGAGTTCAGGTTTTAATTCCTGATTTTCCTCCGCCTTATACACTTTCAACTGGAAACCTGCGCATCCCCAGCGCCTACCAAAAACACCTCAAGTTCATAGGACCCATACTGCCCACGCGCCCGGACGAACTGCCGAGTCAAAGGGAACTTCGGAGAAAGCTCGGTTTAAAGGAGGATAAAACCTTAATTTTTGCATCCGTCAGCGGACCCATAAAAGAACGCGCCTACTTTTCGGGGGTTTTGCGCCAAATCTTTAAGGAGTTCCCCGCGAATTATCAAGTTATTATGTCACTTGGTTATCCGAACGCCTCAACCGAGCCGATTCAAAACGGAAACCTGACGATTTACAAGTGGCTCCCAAATCGCTTTGAATGTTTAAAAGCCTGCGACCTCGTCATCGCCAGGGCAGGACACGAAACCCTCGTGCAGTCCATATGCTACGGCAAGCCTCTAGTGTTAGTGCCGACTCCAAGCCACACTGAACAGGTTAACAACGCCAAAAAAGCCGCTGAACTAGGCGTAGCTAACATCATCGCCCAAGAGAACCTAGACAAACAGCGGCTTCTTAAAGCTGTTAAAGGAATGCTGGGCGTAAGCGAGTTCAAACAGCGAGTGAAACAGATTCAAAAGGAGGTCCTAGATTTGGACGGCGTGAAAACAGCAACCCAAATCATAATGGAAGCAGCAAAACTGGGTGATTAACGTGTCTTTACCCAAGAAAATTTTGGAAGAGAAACTGCGAAAATTTTTGGAGGAAGACCTCGGACAAGGAGACCTAACCACTCTTGTAACCGTTCCCTCTGGAACAGTTGTTGAAGCAGAAATCATCGCGAAGGAACCCGGCGTAATAGCCGGAGTGGAAGAAGCCCTAACGCTTCTAGAAAGCTTCGGTTTGAAAGCCAATGCGCTGGTTTCGGATGGAGCTAAAGTCAAGGAAAACACGGTTGTGCTGAAGGTTGTTGGCGGCGCTAGGGCTGTGCTTTCCGTTGAAAGGACGCTTCTAAACCTACTCTCAAGAATGAGCGGCATAGCCACCACGACCAGTCGCCTCATTGAAAAGGTTCGGTCTGCCGGATACAAGACGCAGATTGCCTGCACCCGAAAAGTTGCGCCTGGACTGCTGTACTTCGACAAGAAGGCGGTTATGCTCGGCGGAGGGGACACCCACCGAATGCATTTAGACGACCTAATCCTCATAAAGGACAATCATTTGGCAATTGCTGGAAGCGTAGGTCAGGCTGTGAGAAAGGCTAGAAAGGCGGTTTCTTTCGTTAAGAAAATTGAAGTTGAAGTTTCAACCGTCAACGAAGCCTTAGAAGCAGCAAAGGCAGGCGCCGACATCATCATGCTTGACAACCTTTCCCCTAAGCAGGTAAAGGAGGCAATAGCCCTGCTTGAAACCGAAGGATTCCGAAACAAAGTCATGATCGAAGCCAGCGGGGAGATAAATGAGCAAAACCTGCTTGAGTTTGCTGATGCGGGCGCCGACATCATAAGCCTAGGGGAGATAACCGACAGCGCAAAAGCCTTGGATATGAGCCTCGAAGTTGTGGAAGTGAAGAAACCGAAAAGCTGAATTCCAGATTACTTCGAGATAATTTCTAAAACTCTGAAGCCTCTGACGCAGGGATTAAGCATCTCAGCGACTCGAATGTTTTCCAGAATCTTCTCGGCATCCTTGGCGTATCCCCTCAAATCGTGCTCAGCTGGAATCAGAGACTGAAGGGTAACGCCGCCCTCGGAAATAGTCGGTTGGCACTTTATCGGCAGCCCCAGCCGCACCTTAGCTTTTTCCTTAACCGCCTTTTCGGAGGCGTACAGAATGGCATAGGCGCCAGCTGTTAACTCGGCGATTCGCACTGGAACGCTGTTCTTCCCTAAGGCTAAAACGTCGATTCCGTAAATCCGCTTTATCTCTGCCCCCGCCTTCCTTATTTTCGGCACTATGCCCAAAATTTCCTTTCGGGCTTTAGTTGAAATTCTCATCCCAGAAAGTTGAATCGGCGAGAGCTCTTCTATGTTTAAGCCGCCTAAGGACATATCCAAATGAACCACGTCTGCCTTCACTGTTCGCAGCAGCTTCTGGCAGAGCTTCAGTTCGTCAACCACAAAGAGGGGACCGCGGTTCACATCGGAGAAAATGGGCTCAGTTAGGTGAACGCTGGCTTCTCTGTAAGGGGGCTCAACAAAAACAGCAGACGCAGCCACAATCAAGAGAGGATTAAACTGGTCATCCAAAACAGCGGCACCGGAATCCGCCGCAACCACCCTCAAACCGCTATCACCGAACCCCGTATATTAGCCTCAAAACATTTATCTTTCACGGTCCAAGACTTTCTAATGCCGGATGACGAGAACAACAGATTGAATCTAAGATGAAATCTCAGAGTTACTCCGACGGCTTTTGCAATTAGACTAGGCGCGGTACGTCAACTGAGATTTTTTTCCTTCTTCGATGAGTTTTATTTCGCCAAACGTTTGCTCATACTTCCGTATGTTGTCCTTCAATGCGTTAAGGAAACGTTTGGTATGTTGGGGAGTCAGTGACACTATGGCTTTTACGGCTCCTTGAGGCGGTTGTCCAGGAACCGGAAACAAATGCATAAAGGTGAAGGTGAATTCGTCGTCTTTGTGGGCTATGTTGGCGGAGTTGCTGAAAACCGGAACCACATCACCAACCTTAACCTGAAGCCCTTTTTTCAATTTCTTCATTTGCTAATCCTCATGTTCCCTAAAATAGTCTGCGAGGTAATAAAACTATTCTTATAGTAATGGGGATGCCTTCTGCAAACTCCTTTTTTTTTACGCAACGGTAACATATATAATGCGCCTCTACTCGCAATGTTCGGTTTGCTTAACGTTCAATTGGCAGCGCTAATATATGGTATATACTGAACGTGCCTCGCTAAATTATTAAAGGATAGACGCTTCTACACTCATAGGGCAATATGAAGAAAGATAAAGGCATCCTGTTACTCTTAGGGGTCGCCCATTCACTGAATCACTCCCTATTTCTGGTTCTCCCTCCCTTACTAGAAATTGTCTCAAGAGATCTAAATGTGTCCTTTCAGACTTTAGGCATTATAGTCACCATAAGTTTTCTGATCTACGGCGTGGGAGCCCTTGTAGGTGGTCCCTTATCGGATTATCTAGGAGGAGTTAAGCTTGCTCGAATAAGCATCGGCTTATCTGGAGCTTCAACATTCGTCTTCATCCTCTCGAAGGATTTCCATACCTTTGGGGCGGGTATGTTTCTAATGGCGCTCTGGGCAAGTTTTTACCATCCAACCTCCAATAACCTGATCTCGAAGATTTTTGTTACGAACACAGCTGAAGCCATGGGTATCCATGGGGCAGCGGGAAGCACAGGGCAGATGTTTACACCTACAATCGCTTATCTCCTCGGGGCGCTCATCGATTGGCGCTTCGCATTCACTCTATTCGGGGTCTTATCCATCCTAACTGCACTTGTACTGGGAAAATTCCCCGCCTCAAAGGATACTACAATAAGAGAGAAGGTTTCGCTATTGGAGATCTTTAAAGTTCCAAGTCTGTGGATTTTAGTTTTCTATAATATGATAGGCGGCCTATTATTTAGAGGAGTGGAGCTCTTTTTCCCAACATTTCTGAGTGTCAATAGGGGTTTCTCGGGGCAGTTAGCGGCGCTATCTTATTCGTTGATCATCTTTTTTGGAGTTACAGGCCAGTTGTTGGGCGGAAGAGCAGCAGACAGATATGGATCAAGTAAAGTAATAATCGTGTCCTCATTAGCTGTGGTAACAAGTATACTCTTCCTTCTATTACTCCCCCTCAACATAATCGGTGTAATAATCTTCATAATATTTTATGGGTTAGCCTTCTTCAGCCATCAGCCCGCTATGAACGCCCTCATAGGCATTGTATCGCCAAAGAAGCTTGCGGGCATGGCTTATGGAGTCATGTTCTTCTTCGCCTTTGGCTTAGGATCGGTATCCACCACCATCGCTGGCTATTTAGCTGACGCCTTCAATCTAGAAGTGGCCTTCTGGTCTATGGCCCTTTTCTCTATAATGGCCTTTATAGTCTCTTTAGCCATACCGCGCGCGCTCAAGAAATAAAAACGTGTCAGACTCGTCTCCGGGGTTCACGTTAAGAAATCAGCGTGCTAGGACATTGTGGCAGGCAACCAGATGGCCGCCGCCGACATCCACTAATTTTGGCGTGTCTTCTTTACATTCCTTTGCGTAAGGGCATCTAGGCCGAAACCTGCAACCCTCTGGGGGGTTGATTGGACTTGGAACCTCTCCAGGCAGGATAATTTTCATCCTTTTCGTTTTTGGATCGGGAATTGGAACGGCTTGAATCAAGGCGTCCGTATATGGATGGAGGGGCTCTTTGAAGAGTTCATCAGTGTCTGCAAGTTCAACTATTTCGCCTAAATACATAACTGCCACCCTATGGCTGATCTGTCTGACGGAGCTCAAATCATGTGATATGTAAAGATACGTGAGTCCTATTCTCTTCTGAAGGTCTACCAGCAAATTGAGGATTTGAGCCCTGATGGATACATCTAAAGAAGAAACAGGCTCGTCCGCGATTAAGAATTCAGGCTCAACAGCTAACGCGCGGGCTATGCATATTCTCTGTCTCTGTCCTCCGCTGAACTCGTGGGGATACCTCTCTGCGTGGTACTCCTCTAGCCCTACGAGTTCTAGAAGTTTGTAAACTCTTTCTTTCCATTCTTTTTTAGGTACGTGTTTATGGATGGCAAATGGTTCAGAGATGATGTCAAAGACTGTCATGCGAGGATCCAGTGAGCCATAGGGATTTTGAAAAATCAGCTGCATCTTCCTTCTAAGTCGAAGTTTTTCCTGTTTGTTTGCAGATCTAAATTTCTCAAAAACGTTTTCGTCTTCGAAAAACACTTCTCCAGATGTGGGTTCTATCAGGTTTAGTATTAGCCTTGCAGTTGTGGTTTTTCCGCATCCGCTTTCTCCAACCAGACCAAAGGTCTCTTTCCTTCTAATGTCAAAACTGATATTGTCTACAGCGTGGACAACGCCAACTTCTTTTTTGAATAGGACACCTCGAGAATAAACGGGAAAGTATTTGATTAGGTTTCTGAGTTTTACAAGCTCGCTACTCACTATGAGTCATTTCTCCCTTTAAGCGGATGTTCCGCCATTCATGGCAAGCCACAAAGTGTTCTGGTCCTACCTCCTCCAAGACTGGGATCACCTTTTTACAGGTCTCTGTGGCATAATCGCAACGAGGATGAAAACGACAACCCGAGGGAGGTTCAATAAGATTAGGAATGTTCCCAGGAATGACGCGCAAGGTCTTTCTCATATCTAGTCTAGGGACAGCAGCAAGCAAAGCCTCCGTATAAGGGTGTCTAGGATACGCAAAAAGATCATGTGTCCTAGCAATTTCACACACAGATCCAGCGTATAACACCACAACCCGCGTTGTCATGTTGGCTATAATGCCCATGTCATGGGTTATCATCACTAGTGACATCCCAAACTTCTTTTTCAGATCATTCAAAAGGTCCAGCACTTGGGCTTGAATCGTGACGTCTAGGTTTGTAGTAGGTTCATCAGCAAATAAGAGCGTGGGTTCACAAGCCAAGGCTCTCGCGATGGCTACTCGTTGTTTCATGCCGCCACTAAACTGATGAGGGTATTCGTTAATCCTGGTCTCCGCTTCAGGAAGACCGACCATTGTTAGAATTTCAATTACTTTTTCTCTGGTCTCGTCTTTAGATACGTTTTGATGGGCTCTTATAACATCGCTTAGTTGACTCTCGATAGAGTATACAGGATTTAATGAAGACGAAGGGTCTTGAAAAATAATGGCGATCTCACCTCCTCGTATTCTCCGCATTTCGTCTTCTGTTTTTTTGAGGAGGTCCTCACCGTTGTATTCCACTTTTCCGTCTATGATTCTGCCTGGTTTTGGAACGATTCTGAGCACCGAGAGGGCTGTAACTGTTTTTCCAGATCCAGATTCTCCAACGAGTCCTAGGGACTCCCCCTTCTTCAGGTTGAAAGAGATACCGTCTACAGCTTTAACTACTCCGGCTTCGGTAAAGAAGTATGTTTTTAATCCTTCAATGTTCAGTACGGACTCTACCATTTAGAATGCACTCCTTCACTCTCGAAGCCTCGGATTCAAAGCGTCAGATAGACCATCACCCAGCAGGTTGAAACCAAATACGGTGAATAGAATGGCTAAGCCTGGGAAGAATTCTGCCCACCAAACAACTCTGGCGTCTGAAAAGTTTTCTTGGAGAATTTGTCCCCACGTTATTGTGTTCGGGTCTCCGAAGCCGAGGAAGCTGACAGCGGCCTCTAACAGGATGGCATAGGCAATCGTTAGACTTGAAACAACGATTATGGACGACAGAATGTTAGGCAGGATATGTCTAAATATAATCCTAAGGTTACTAGCCCCCAGCGCCTTTTCAGCTTCTGTGAACTCAAGTTCCCTGACTCTGAGAAATTCGCCTCGTATCATCCTTGCATTTGACGCCCAATTAAAAACGCCTAGAATTAATATAACAATTGTGAGGCCTGCCGGTATTTGGATGTTAATTAGTGGGATTATCCAGAATGGTTCCGCCGCTGTTAATGAGAATATTCTCACGAATACCAGAATCAGTAGCAGAGCTGGGAAAACTAAGAATACCTCGGTTATTCTCATCAAAATAGTGTCAACCCATCCTCCGTAAAATCCAGCTATGGCCCCGATAAGGATAGATATGCCCATAGTGATGGCTGTTACTAGAATCCCCACATATAATGCGTACTTTGTCCCATGAATCACCTCGCTAAAAACATCTGTGCCTATACCTGAGGTGCCAAAGGGATATTTCCAGCTGGGTGCTTGACGCACGTCTCCTTCATATAAGGGTTTAAAGGCATCCGTATCAGGTCTAGGTGGGTAGGGTGCAAAAAAACTTCCAAAAATTCCAATGAATAAAAAGGCTCCTACAATTATTAAACCAGCGACGCCCGCTTTATTTCTTTTGAACCTTCTCCAAGCTACGGCCCATTGGCTAGCGGATCTTCGTGAAACTTTCTCTTTCTTAGTCGAAGCCAGTTTCCTTCACCTATCTGAGCCTTACCCTTGGATCTATGTAAACATAGCTTATGTCTATTATCAGGTTCGCTACTAACGTCATCGCGGTTACTATCATTGTAATTCCCATCACAACAGGAAAGTCCAATCCCATGGCGGCATCAACGAATCGACGACCAAGACCCGGCCAATTAAATACGTATTCCGTCATTGGCGCACCTGCTATCATGGCTCCCAACGCAATTCCAAGGTACGTAATCACAGGACTGATAGCGTTTCTCAAAGCGTGTTTATAGATAACTTTACGTTCACTCAGTCCACTCGCTCTAGCTGCAAGAACATAATCAGACCTCAAAACCTCAAGCATGTTTGCGCGGATGAGGCGTATGTTTTGGGCCAACATAACGTAGACAAGAACGGTAACGGGCAAAATTAGGTGGGCTATTGCGTCTAAGAAAGGGTTACCCCACCAAAGATATGGACGTCCGTAGGCACCGCTTGAAGGCAACCATCCCAACCAAAAGGAAAATGTTATTATCAATATTATTCCCAGCCAGAATGTAGGCATTGAAACTCCAAACAGAGAAACAGATGTAACGGCTACATCTTGTTTTGAATATTGTTTCTTTGCGGACATAATCCCAACAGGGATAGATATAGCAAAAGCCAGTAGAACTGATATTAGTTGAAGCTTGACTGTTTCCCAGAACCAGCTTCCTATGAGGAAATTTACTGGCCTGCCGCCGTATAAGGACTTCCCGAAATTGCCTTGCAGTAAGTTCGAAAGCCAAGTTAAATATTGTACTGGTATAGGTTTGTCAAAACCGTAATAGCTTCTCAGCGCGTCTAAAGTTTCTTGAGTTACAGTCGGCCTGCCAAGTCTTATTATGCTGATAGGATCTCCCGCTGCGTACATAACAAAGAAACTGATTATGGATATGCCTATGAATAGAGGTATCATGTACAGTAATCTTCTAAGGATGTATCTGAACATTGAGCTGCCTAGGAGCGACGAGATTTTTTCAGAAACGGATTTACGATAACCCAATGATAGCCATCTCATTTAAAGCAGTTTATAAGTGAGACTGAGAAGTTTATATTTATTATGTTTAACATGATACTTATCCTAGAGGTTGAACCTTAAATTATATAAGCAGAAAAGATAACTTGTAATTGCTAAAAAGGGAAAGGGTGAAAATCAATGGTAAATGTGAAAAGAACATTATTGATGCTCTCGTTAGTTGCAGTGATGGCCTTATCAACGTTGTCAGTGAATGTTGTAACAGCACAAGATGAAACATTATTCAAAGTTACGATTATCGCTCCTGGAAATGCAAACATGGTAAGGCGGCAGTGGGGACAGATATTTGCTAACTCGCTGAGACAGCTTGGAATTGATGCTAGAGTGGTGTTTCTTGGCTGGGCTGGCGTCTACGATCGCGTTTTTCTACCTCCTGAAGATATAGTGGGCAAGACTTGGGATGAAGGTGGCTATGACCTTCAGTTGGTCGGTTGGACGCCAGGTTTGATTCCTGAGCCTCGACAGCTATGGTACGGAGGACCGGAGTTCCTCGCTCCGACAGGGCAGAACTACTATTTATGGAATAACACAGAAAGCAACCTTCTCTTGGATACGTTCATCACCTCAACTGACTCAGACGAACAAAATCAGAGTTTGCAGGCGTGGGCGTCGCTCTTTTACAACGAGGTTCCAGCCTCTCAAATCTTCTATTCGAGCACCCCTGCTGTAGTCACTCCTGAACTGGAACTACCTGCGAGCCCGAACGGTAAAGGTTGGCTCCACTTCAACGCACAATGCAACCCTGAGTGGATTAAAGGCAAAACATCCGTCGTCTACACTTCCACTGGCGAGATTTATTCACTGATTCCGCCTACCTCCAACTCCTGGTATGACACCATAATACTTTCATGTGTTTTCAACGGCTTGGCTCAAGTAGCTGGTGATCTTTCCGATCTCGCTATCCCTGGTTTGCTAACCTCATGGAATTCCAGTGAAAATGGTTTCAAATGGACTTTCAACTGTAGAACTGGTGTCAAATGGCATGACGGAGAAGACTTTACCGCAGACGACGTTGTTTTCTCCTTGTGGGCTCTAATGAACGGTGACGCGGGTTCCCAGTTCGTGGGATATTATCAAAGCGTTTACGGAGACAACGTCAAATTCACTTATTCAAACGACACATCAACAACCTTGGGGACAGGCACCAGAGAAGGCAACATAACAGCGGTGGACGCGTATACGGTTGAGGCTTGGCTTCCTGAATTGGCACTGGGTAAGCCCTACGGATACTTCGACCCGTATCTATTATCCTTCGCCAACAACATCATTCCCAAACACATCTTTGAGAACATACCCGTCGCAGAATGGTCGACCACCTGCTTCAACACAGGCGTAGGAGAGTACACTATAGGCGGAACAACATATACTGGACCCGTAGGAACTGGTCCATACAAATGGGTAAGCTATGACGCTACTGCACAACTCGTCCACCTCGAGAAATTCGATGACTACTGGAATGCGACGGCATTGGAAGCCGACGGACTATTCCAGGTGGAGGACTACTACATCAAATACATCGCCGACAAAACTCCTGCCTTAGCAGCCTTAAAGAACGATGAAGTCGACATACTGGATCCCCAATACCAGATGCAAGTGGACATTCCAACCATAGACCCAGCTTGGGGCAAGGTGTTGCTTCAAGAAGGCACAGGTAGACAAGAAATCGGTTACAACAATCGCCACCCAATCTTCGGCACTGGCGTAGACACACCGCTGGGACAGTCTACCCCGTCAAGAGCCGCAGAAGCAGCAAGGTACGTGAGAATTGCTTTTGACTACGCCGTTCCAAGACAACTGATCATTGACAGCCTAATGGCAGGTTTTGGAGAAGCAGGGGCAACCCCGATGTTGCCAACACAACCCTTCTACAACTCCTCGGTAACTGCGAGAGAGTATGACCTCTCAAAGGCCAAAGAATATTTGGAGAAGGCAGGATACACGGTGCCAGCACTACCGGGACCACCAGAATACGAATTCTTCGTTGGAATGTCAGTTGCCATGCGAGGAACCTACACAGACCCTGACACGGGAAACGTTGTTGCTGACAGATTAATTGAACTGAGAGAAACCACGGACAATGTAACCTTCGAAACCGTAGCCACCACGACCACAGACCTGAGCGGAAGATACTTCTTCACAGTATCACCCAGTGAACCAGGCACATACTACTACTGGCTATACGATTCCGAATATGCCGCCGTAGTGGGTCCGTATAATGGAACATACCTAAGAAGCCTAACTGTGAAAACATTTTCAGATGCACTATCCACAATGCAAAGCCAACTAACAATGTTGACTGTAGTGGCAATTGTAGCATTAGCTGTCTCAATAGCACTAGGTGCGTACGGCATATACTTAGGAAGAAGAAAGCCCTAGGGGCAGCCAACCCCTCCCCCTTTTTTCATTGTTACACATTAATGCGTAGCCAATGCTTCTCTAAATTACAAGATCACAAATGTTGAAACTATGGATTCCAAAAACAAAAAGACACCCGTCAAAATGTATAAGTTAGCCCTCGCCTCACTTCTTTTTTGTTTTTCTTTTGACCACTCCTCATCCGAATGAAAGACGTGTTCCCTGATTTTGCTTGCAAAAATTGAAGAGGACATCGCTACTAGTCCGCCAATAACAAAGATGATACCTGATTCAAGGAGTAGCAAAACAGAAAAGAAACCGGCTGCCACAAGCGCAAATATGCTGGTTTTCAAGAGTAAGGAAGACAATGGAAGCAGTACGAGGTCGATCACTAACAAGATAAGATTAACCCTCAAAGCCCAGGTTAGAGATCGTCGCCAATCCGGCATAACAATCATTCAACAACACATATTTTGGACCCTTTTATTCCTTTCCAACGAAACATGATTCTCATCGAGATGTTAAACCGGCGCGTGCGTCCACTCGCTTCTTGGGTTCGTGCACGAAAAGGGTAACTATAAGAAGCGCTATCAGACCCAATCCAAACGTTAAGTAAAAGGGCAGTTGAGGCATGGAGTTTATATAGAGATAGTTGCCCAGCAACATGCCAAAGCCCATCGCGACGTAGCCAACGAAATTTCTGAATCCGAGCACCTTGCCCCTATTCACCTGAGGTACTAGATCCGTTGCAAGCGCCATCACCGCAGACATAACCAACAATTGACCAATTGCGAACAGGCACATCGAAATCATGAGAGTCAAGAGGTTGCCAATAACAAAAATCAAGGTAGCCACACCAAAGAATATTATGCCAAGAATTAGCGGAATCTTCCTTCCGACCTTGTCAACCGTCTTGCCAATTGGAATGGAAGCTAGGACGGTGGTCAAAAAAAGCGGAATGAATACAAGCCACCATTGCTCCTCCGGTATTAGAAGCACATCTCTTGCATAGAGCGCGTTGATTACGTTAGTAATCGACATTCCGAACATCATGAAAGTTTGAACAATAAACAGCCAGAACATTGATCGTGGCACGACTTTCCATACGCTTAAGCTTTCCTTAATAGCCTTCGGGTAGGAAGAGACAAGATATCTCAAGCGAATAGTTTCCGCGTTTGTGATCGTTTCCTTTAATTTAAGCCGCCATATTGCCGCAGTGAAAAACAGGGCGGTCAGGATTAGGTAAATTATTCTCATGCTTGTAACAAGCCCAAATTGCAACAACAGAAAACCCGCGATTATAGGACCTGGAGTGTTTAAGGTGCCATAGATAAGCTGTATGAGAGAAGAGCCCATGCCCCTGCGCTCTGGTGGAAGCGAATCTTGAACCATTGCAAACAGCGCCGGCTGATAGATCAAACAGAGGCTGACGACTATTGAGCCTAACAAAATGAAGTGCCATGTTGGAGCAAACGCAAACAGCAGATGTGCGAGGGCCATTCCAAACGTCATTGTAGTTATGAGCCAACGTCTTCCATATTTGTCTGCAAGGTAGCCACCGGGAAAGGCTACGGCTGCCATTGCAAGGAAGTTGGCAAAACCTATAATTCCCAGAGCCACGCCCGTTCCGCCTAGAGATTGGACGTAATACTGAAAGTTTGGGTTGGGCATTTCCGTAGCCAAGTCCATTATCACCCAACTCACCAAAAGGATTCGATAGTTACCTGTAATGAAGGAGAACTCTCGCCTAAGAACGTCTCTTGACCTCATGAGCTTCACTCTTGCTTGAATCATGGACGAGCGCTAGTATAAGGCTTAGTTTGGACTCGCATGAATCCTTCTTTTCTATTTTTTAATGAGAGAAATCAGCAAATCCCTAAACTTCTTTTTAAGTTCTTGCTGTTTAGCGAATTCCTTGTTGGACATCGAAAGAGTTTCTGCGTACTCCTGAACTGTCTGTTTTGTAAGAAAGTCCACATCGTTCAAGTCGGCGATCGAATCTTCAAACTTCCCAGAACCACAACACTCCTGAAGTTCTCTATGCAGGTCAATCAATTGAGAAACCTTATTCTCATCGAATTCAAGATTAAAACCAAGCCTTTTTAAAGCGTTGAGGATGGTTGTCAATTGCTCCTCGGCGAATTTTCTACTGAGAAGAGTTTTTCCAATGCTGCAGTAGAAAGTTTCAGCGGTTGATCTGTAGTAGCTTTCGATGATGTGGTCAATGCGCTCTTCCCGCGCGACCTCTACTAAGTCTCCCTTCTGAAGCTTCTTTATATGATGATAAACCGCTTGAGGAGTAATGTTGAGGTCCGCAGCCATCTGACTCACGGTCATCTCCTTAACTCGAAGTAAAAACACTATCTTCCTCCTCGTTTCGTCGCCTAACAGCCGGAAGGCTTCAGGATCCTTTATCACTTTTATCGGCTTCATTTACCTCACAAATAAAGAATGTATTTAAATTAGTATAAAAACGTTTTGCTATTAAAACAAAAACTTTATATTTGCGTATTTTATTCTATTAAAACGATCGTTTGACTACTAAAACGGTGATTATATGAGGCGAGAAGAAATGGAGAAGATTCAACACACTTGCACGGAGCACAGAAAAAAAGCGAAGCCCAACGCTTTTTGGAAGGCTTCAAGCATGTTTAAACCGCCCTTTGAGGGTGTACCCGCATGTTTGCTTGTTTCGCTAAACAACGAAGAGAGAAGGGCTGTTGAAGCTCATCAATTAGAGTTTGAACGAAAGCAGTTAGAAGCAATCCGCATTGGGCGTCAGCGAATTTTGTAACTTGCACGTACACTCTATTGTTTTTTAGTTTTCAATCCGGATATTCTTTTTAGAACTTTCGACGCCGAAAGTAACAAACACGGAAATAAAAAAGGGGAAGTTTGTTGGGCGTCTCCACGGGTACTTCTTTTACCTATGGTTTCTTTTTTGGTTCAGCTATTTTAGTGTTTCCAGCCTCTCGCAACAACCAGGCAGGTGTAGGTTGAGGGGCACCAAATTCCATTGACTGTTCCATCAATTTTAACCAAGTTGGATCACTATAATTGCGGTAGGTATCAAAGTCGGCATAGTCAGAAAATTCCCAGAATTGTGCAGCGGTATATGGTCCGAACCCCAAGACATAGAAGTATGTTCCCCTGTATTTCCATCCCTTCGGAGCGTGTTCAGCAAGAGTTTTCTCGTTTTCTTTAACGAACTTTCGAAATTCCCTCGCTTTGTACTCTTTTAGGTTGAAGTTCATAATATACAGCATGTTCTGCGCCTCTTTCCATTTGAACGGAACATAGTATCTATGTCCTATTTCAAATTTGCGTGCGTATATTACCCTGCAAAGTCACTTTCAGGAAAATGTTCATTTCACCCTGTTTCCGTCAAATATACTCCACTTATTACAAGTATGAGTCCTATAATCCCTACATATGAAATATTTTCGCCTAAGAACGTGTAGGATAGAATCATGGTGAATACAGGTATTCCGTAAAGGAAAACACCAGCTTTTGTCGTCTCTATTCGAGTTAAGACTTTAGACCATAAAAAATATGCAACCGCTGAACTGAGAACTGCCAGATAAAGAATGCTGGACCAACCGATCAGTGACACATGACGCAAAACTTCTAAAGGTGACTCAATGAGAGAAAAGGGCACTAAATAAAGTGTGCCAAGCCCGAATACAACCATGTTAATGGTTAAAGGTGAATATACGCTAAGTATCTTCTTGCTTAAGATTGAGTATATGGCCCAGAAAAACGCCGAAACAATCATCAAAATGCCGCCGAGGAGTTCGAGAGAGCCGAGTCCAAAACCTCCAAAGCTTTCATTGAATATCACAGTTAAAACTCCGAAAAAAGCTAGCAGAACTCCAAAGGCCTTCCGTTTGTTCAATGTCTCATGTAGGAAAAAAGCGGAGAGCAGAGCGATGAAAATTACAGTAATGTTTATTATAATTGCCCCAGCCGCTGCCGTCGTGAACTTCAAAGCATAGAACTGGAAAATATACAATAAAGTGACCCCTGTTAAGGCTAGAACAGTGAAAGGCCAGAAATGCTTTCGCCAAGCGACACGAAGTTTATTCTTTTTAATAGCAGATGCAACGGCGAGCACTGGAAACGCCACAGCGAATCGGACAAGCGCGAGGGTGATAGGCGGGACCTCGTTTAACCCTAGTTTTATGAAGATAAATGAACCCGCCCAAATGATTACGATTAATAGAAGCATTGCAACGGAGGCTGAGTCAGGAAGCGACCGATTGGTTGTCATGTTAATTCGCGATTAAACCTGATATTAAATGAATAAAAACTTTTGCAAAAGGCGAAACGTGCGCCTCTATCTCTGTCTTTATCCTCATCTCACTATCAGCACAGAACATTTTGCATGATGGCTAATGTCGTCGCTTACGCTACCGAGAAAGAATCGTTTTACGCTGCTTAATCCTCTGCTTCCAATAACTATAAGGTCGTAGTTTCCCTTTTCTGCAACTTTAATTATGGTTTCCGCAGGGTTACCAAATTCTAACTGCGTTTTCAACTTTAATCCTTTAACTTTGGCAGCTGCATCAGACAAAACGTGCTCACCAACTTCCCTTACCACATTAGGTTTAAGACCGAACAGTTTGGACTCTTGAACATTTAACAATGCTATCTTAGCCTTGTATTTCTCAGCTAGTTGAACAGCATGTTTAAGGGCTTTCTCTGCACTTTCAGAACCGTCAATCGCTACAAGAATTCTCGAAAGTTTGGTCTTTTGTTTAACTATGAAAACTGAGCATTCAACGTGGCGAGAAACTTTCTCGGCGACGCTCCCCAAGGAGAAGACTTCCGCTTCTGTTTCCCCACGGTTACCCATCACTACCAAGTCGCATTCTTCATCTTTAGCCACCCGTAGAATCGTTTCAGCCGGATCTTCAAACTCAATAACTCTAGCATTGACTTCTATGCCTTCCTCCTTAAACAGGGCCTGGGCGTCCCAAATAATCTTCTTTCCTGCTTGTAAAAACCATTGTGTAATCTCGCTGCGAACTGAAGAGGGCACCCGATAACTAGATTTCACCCTTGGAAGCAAAAGGTCGTGAGAAACTACATGAATCACGGTCACTTTTGATCTGAAATTCTTGGCGATTGCAGCAGCTAGTTCTTCCGCGTGAAGACAAGAATGTGAACCGTCAACGGGCACAAGTATGTTTTTGAAGTAGGATTTGCCTTGCATTCACTTTCACCTCGCCTTCTGATCCAACAATATCTTTAACAATTGCTATATATTCCCTTGTACTGTATTAATCTAACTCGAGAAAAAACTAGTGGAACTAAAAAGAAACTAGTTTAACTTTAGGTCTTTGACAGAATTCCGCCAAATGCCCGTCGTGCGGATGAAAAATTGGCAAACTGACAATAATGTTTAGACGCGCAATAAAAAAACTTAATGAATCACCCAAATAGTTAATTCTTCAACAAGAAACGAAGTGAACCTTTTTGCTCAAAGTATTCAACACTCTAACAAGAAAAATCGAACCATTCAAGCCACGCGAAGACAGAAAAGTCAAAATGTACACTTGCGGGCCCTCAATTTACAGGCAGCCCCACATTGGAAACTACCGCACATTCCTTTTCGAGGACATACTCCAACGTTACCTAGAATATTTTGGTTATGAGGTCGTTCGACTACTTACGTTAACCGACATTGAAGACAAAGCGATAGCTGAAGCGGAAAAGGAAAAGGTTTCCATAGAAGAATTGACACAGAGAAACGCGGCTGCTTTCTTTGCAGACGCTAGACTCCTAAAAATAAAGTCTCCCACTTATAATCCTCGTTCGTCAACAACAGTTGACCAAGCCGTAAAAATGATCAAAATCCTGCTGGAAAAAGGCTACGCTTATTGGTACAAAGGAAACGTGTATTTTGACCCCTTGAAATTCAAAGAATTCGGCAAACTGTCCAAGCTAGACATGAGCCGATGGCCAAAAAAGAAACGTCGCTTCCACAAGGACACTTATCCGGGTGCGCGTTGGAACTTGGGTGACTTCATGTTATGGCATGGCTATAAAGAAGGCGACAAGATCTATTGGAAAACGGAGATTGGCAAAGGCAGGCCAGCTTGGAACGTTCAAGACGGGGCTATGGTAACTAAACACTTGGGTTCCGTCATAGACATTGCATGTGGAGGAGTAGACAACCTCGCAAGACATCATGACTACAACATTGCAGTTGTCGAAGGAGTTTCAGGCAAAGAATTTGCGCACTACTGGCTTCACGGTGCGCATCTTCTTGTTGACGGAAAGAAAATGTCCAAAAGCAGGGGTAACATCTACTACCTCAACGATTTAATCAAAATGGGCTACAAGAGAGAGCACATACGCTTCTTCCTCATTTACGGACACTACAGAAAACCGTTGAACTTCAGTTTCGAAAAAATGAAGAAAACAAGCCAAAAATTAGACACCTTCAAAAACATGGTTGATGATCTGCAGAAAACAGAATCAGCCGAATCAAGCGAGAAAGCCAAAAAACTTGTCGGCGACATCATTACAGGTTTTGAGAGGAACATGAACGATAATTTAAACGTAAAAGCCGCCTTTGATGACCTCTTCAAAGATATCTCGAAACTCAACACTTTGAGGAATCAAGGCAAACTGGGCTCGAAAGATGCGCGTATGGCTGTAGCCAATTTACGAAAAATTGACTGTGTACTGCAAGTAATCTTTTGACTCTGTCGCCTAACAGAGGGCAAGTTTATATTCGCGTGCCGCTCACACAGTGTATCGAATAAAAATTGTTTTGGGAACTCAAGGTTTTAATGCCTGTTCAGCGTCTCTTAGGGTCTTGTTTATTCGTTTCCAGTGTGTTCCCTGCCAGTAAACTTGCCCGCAGCCGGGGCACTCCCAAAAATCGTCGTAATTAGCCAATGTGCCTTTAGGGACCCTGCCAACAATTGCGTCCTTAGCAGCATGCCTAATCCGCGAGTTACATTTTGGGCAACGTGAAATGTTGACGTCGACTTCAAGCTTGAGGTTAAACCGCTTCGCTAGTCTCGCCAGTTTTTCAGCTTCCGTTGCGCCTTCAACGAGGAAAGCTTCTGCTCCATGCATTATGGCTTGCTTGTAGAGTTCAAGGTCTCGGGTGAGCAGAACACGTTGCTCCGCCTTCGCGGTTTCAATTAGTTGTTTGTCGCTGAGCGCCTTAGAAGAATATTTTACGTCGTGACCTAACATGCGGAGCCAGCGGGTGAGCTTACCGAGCATGCCGTCCGCTATGAACTTCAATCTTTTTCACCGCATGATTTGTCCCGTTCCACGCTTCGCCACGATCTCGCCTTCATCCATAATCAGCCTGCCGTTCACAAATGTCTTTATCGGTTTACCCTTAACTTTCCAACCGTCGAAAGGCGAATATTTAGCCTTAGAGTGGAATTTTTCAGCTTCAATCTTGTATTCTTTGTGTGCGTCGACGATGACCAAGTCAGCGAAACCGCCCTCCCGGATGCTGCCCCGGTTCAGACGGAATATTTCAGCGGGTTTCACAGCTAACAGTTGAATCAACTGGCTCCAAGAAACCTGTCCACGGTTCACCTGAGTCAATATGAGCGGCAAAGTCGTCTCAAGCCCGGGAATTCCAGGCGGAACCTCCCAAATGTTTTCCCGCTGTTTCTCCTTCAAAGCGTGGGGCGCATGATCACTCGCAAGAATGTCTGTTGTCCCTTCGTCGAGACCGCGCCACAGCTTAAACGCGTTGAGAGGCGACCTCACCGGCGGGTCCGTTAAGGCGATTCTACCCTGCCTGTGGAGGTCAGCGGTTGTCAAAAACAAGTGATGAGGCGTAACCTCGCAAGTTATCTGCGGTCCAGCGTTTTTAACGAGTTCAAGGGATTTAGCCGCACTTATGTGGCAGAAATGCAGTTGCACGCCCACCTGTTTAGCAAGGTTTAAAACCCGCTGAACCGCATTAACTTCGGTTTCAGCTGTGTGCGCCTTAAGAAAATGTTCCAGCCTAGTTTTTCCAGATTTTCGAAACTTCTCTTCTTTCCTTTGAATTTCAGCGCCGTCTTCCGCGTGCACAGCCACTGGACGGTTTAACTGCTTTACCCGCTTGAAGACTTCGAGGAGAATGTCGTCTCGGCGAAGGTCCAGTTCAGTTAGCGGATGGGAAAGGTATATTTTGAAGGCGATCGCGCCGTTTTCAATCATTTCTTTAAACTGCTCATACTGGCTAGGCAGCGCGGCGTAAAATCCGACGTTAATTATTGTTTGTTTTTCTGCGCGTTGGATTTTTTCTTTCAGCCGTTCAGGCGTGTTTGTCGGAGGCACAGTGTTAGGCATGTCGAGGACCGTTGTGAAGCCTCCGGCGGCTGCGGCGCATGTCCCAGTGAAAAAGTCTTCTTTGTATTTCAGCCCGAGGTCTCGAAGGTGAACGTGGGCGTCAATTAAGCCCGGCAGAACCACGTTACTTCCAGCGTTAATGGTTTCAGAGGCTTTTGGCAAATTCGCCGCTTTAGCTATCTTATAGATTCGGTCAGCTTCAATGGATATTCCAGCCTCAACGAACCGCCCTCGCGTGAAGATTTTCGCGTTTGTCACATTGAGGTCAACGGTCTGCATTCCCTTCACTCCTGAGAGGGGTTCCATGTACCAGTTGTTTTAAATCTTAGTATTATGCAACCAGCTTAAAGAAGTCGCGTTCAGTTATTATGCCAACCAAACTTCCGTTTTTCACCACAGGCAAAGCACCGACATTCTTCTCCTGCATTATTCTAGCCGCTTCACCCACCTCAGCTTCAGCTTCGATTGTTACAACATCTCTTGCGGCTATTTCCTTAACGGGAGTCTGCAGAACCTGAACGATGGCTCCGGACCGTAAATACTCGAAAACGCGACCTGAACCGAAGAACCTCAATACGTCCATCACGGTGACTATGCCGACGAGTTTGGTGTCTGAGACAAGGGGCAGCCTCCTGAACCCGCGTTCAATCATCATTTTTTCCGCTTCAAGAATCGACGCTGCAGGGGATATGGTTACAACCTTTTTAGACATGAAATCCGCCACTTTAGCTCGACTTATTTTCCCCGCGAACATCGGCATCACGTCTCGTTCTGTGATGATTGCCAAAACGTGGTTTTCCTCGTCAACAACCGGCAACCCTCCAACTTTATGTTTCTTCATCAGCTCTATTGCATCGCTGACTCTTGTGGTGCTTGGCACAGAGACCATTTTTTGAGCCATGATCGATTTAACCGGTTCATTTATTGCCTTAAAGAAGTTGCCTGCAAATTTTTGCTGAATTATCTGGAATTTTTTGCCCCCACCAAGGTAGTCCACAATGTCTGTGGCGATTATTATGCCTTGGAGCCTATGGGTTCCCGGGTCAACAATGGGTATGCGGCGGAACCCTTTCTTAACCATGATGCGTATGGCGTCATAAACCGGCGTGGTATACGCCATAGTGACAACCGGGCTCTTCGCGATGGTCATGATTTCTCCTCCGTGTTTTTTAGGGTGATGAGCCCTCAAATCCAACTGTCCTTTATCCCTCAGGCTTCGGCGGAACCCCTCCCGGCGTCTTCCTCCTCGACGAAAAGACAAAACTTCTAACCTCCTCCCAATTTTACAGTAACTTTTCTGCAATGTCCTCCCGGTCAACTATGCCAATAAGCCTGCCTTTAGCGTCGACAACAGGCACTCTCCCAATGTTTTTGTTAAGCATAAGCTCAGCGGCTTCCCTAACTGTGGCTGTGGGTTTAAGCGACGTAACCGAGGTCCTCATAACCGAAGAAATTTTGGGAGGCGCCTTAAACCGTCCCTTTTTTGATTCAAACGCGGGAAGAATGGTCCCGCTGTCAAGTAGATCCTTCTGCGTTATTATGCCGACAATTCTGCCTCTTTTCACGACGGGTAACCCCGCGAAGGACCGTTCCTGCATCAGACGCCAAACATTGTCCACTTCCTCTTCAGGCGAACATGTAATAAGCTCGGTTGACATGATCTCTGAAAGGGGCTTTGAAAGCGCAGCGAGGTCTTTTTTCAAGAGCGTAGAGATGAAGTTTTCTAGGCTGAATGTACCTACATAGGTGTAGTCTTGCGAGGACTTCACGACTGGCACATACCACTCGTCTAGGCGAATCATCTTCTGCACAGCGGAGCGGGCATCCATGTCCGTGGTTGCCGCAAACTTGGTCTTAGCCATGATTCCCTTAACCTGAATCGGCGAAACGGAAGAGGTTATGGCCATGACGTCGCCGCGAGACAAAATGCCCACGAGACGCTTATGCCCATCCACGACGGGGAGAACCCTTAACCCTTGATCGCGAAGAAATGCTCGAGCGCTTGTAGCACGCTTATCGGCGTAAATGAAAGGATAATTTCGATCCATCACGTCTTGAACACGCAAATAGTTTCTTCACCAACAGAAATATAGCGTGCACCTAAGATATAAAACATGATGTATTTTTAGACGGGAAATCCGAAAACTAGTAAGCATATTTGTAGTCTATTTGACCGCAAATAAATCTATAGGGGTCTTTTCAGGTATCAGTTAGTACTCAGCTTCTTCAAGCTCGCTTCGGCAGTCTTCACAGAGAAAGTCGCCCTCGCCCTCCTTCAACGTGTCAGACCACTGTCCACACTGATCGCAGTATCCAGCCAAAGGAGTCTGCTCCGGAACCTCCTCTTCAGCGGCAGCAGCCTCCCCGATCTTAGCCTTCTCCTGAATGATCTCAATAAGCTCAGGTGTAACCGCCAAAATGTCCTTGCTGGAAACTAAGCCCACAAGCTTTCCCTTATATATGACACCTAAACGTCGAATGTTAAGCCTACTCATCCTTCTCGCCGCGTCACTCAAAGTTTCATCGGGATCCACAGCTATCATCGGCGCGGTCATAACCTCTCCAGCGGTCAAATCGCCCGGCAAAGTGTTTTTAGCCAAAACCCGCACGACGAGGTCACTTTCAGTGATTATACCTAAGGGGTTGCCTTCTTTGCTGGTTACGACGATGCAGCCAATATGATGCTTCCCCATAAGTTGAGCTACTTTCTTAATCGAAGCGTTTTCGTTGACGGTGAACACTGGACTGCTCATTACGTCTTTAACCAGCATTCGTTCCCTGATGCCTATCTCCGCCACACCAGTTTCCTCCAATTAGGGACTTGATCACAAAAAGTCTATTAAACATTCTTAAACTTTACCGAAAACCAAGCGAAAAACAAGCTCCCCCAAGCCTATTTCACCGAGTCCCTCTTCACTTCACACCCGCCCGACGGAATGAAACTCTGTATCTCCTCCAAAGGAACTCCAAGAATTCGCTTCTGCACAGCCTCTGGAGCCTTTTTGGCCAACAGTTGCCGAATTTCCTTGGCGAGTCTCCCGCTCGGTTTATCCCCAAGAATTAGCTCCGCGTAAACGTCCGTTTGCTCAGCAACAGCCTCCTTCGGACCCCCAACAACCCTGAGGCGTTCCCCTTCTATGCTCTTGACACCGACAGCAACCCTCAACGGAACGCTTCGAACATAGTTTTTCTTCCCCAAAATCATGAAGGCACCTTTCTCGAGATACTGCCCTGAAGGAGGAGTTTTACTTACCTGCTGGGGGGAAACCCAATAGACGTCAACCGCCCTCAATTTTTCCTTCCAAGCCCGAGAGTAACTGGCTGCAAGCTGAGCTGCTTCCCTCATGGTCCGCTCAGGCGGAGTTTTCCCCCCTGTTTTAATCAGGACAAAAGGCGCACCTTGAATGTCAGCGTGAAAAACCCTGTCAAAAGGTTCCATGTGTTTTTTAATCAAAATCTCATTTGTAGTTGCGTCCCTCCCTCCGATTACGAGGAAACCGTCTGAAGAATGAAACCACCTGAACTTTTCATACCAAACTCTTTTTCGCCTTTTCAGCGGCGGCTTCGGGATTTCTTTTAAGCGTTTCACCTTTTGTTGTTGCAGTTTCTGTATGCTATTTTCAGTTTCTCGCAAGGCTTTTTCGGCGCCTTCCAGTTTCCTTTCAGCCTTCTTCGCCTTAGCGTAGTATGTCGATGCGTTGGCTTGGATGGAGCGCCGTAGTGCCAGAGGAAAACTCGTTTTCTCTACAGAGACGTTGAGAATTAGCATTTTAGGGTCTAAAGATTGAAAGTAAACCGCTGGAGACTGTCCGGCTTCCCTCTCCTTCTCGAGACCTGAGGCTATTTCTCTCCATGATTTTCCGCCTCTTTTTTCACTCATCACCCTTTGAAGGAGAAACTGCAACTCGTTGAGATGCATGTAAATTGCGTCGCCGATTTTCTTGTTTTCTTTAATTCTTTCTTTCAGTTCACCTAAAGCTTTCCGCTGTCTCTGAAGGATCCTCTGTTGTTTCGCCAAGTCCCGCTCTGCTTCTTCCGTGACTTCAGCAACCTCTGCTTTTAAGCCGGTTTTCATGTAGAACTCGTCCACTGCCTCATTGAAAGTTTTGTATGGTTTTCGTTTAACGTCTGCATAGATTTCCAGAGGAACGGGAGTTACGTCAAACCAGCCTTTCGCATCGTTGTATATAATTTGGGGTTCTATTTTTCCTTCAACAACATTGAGAACCATCTGGTGGATTCGATTGAAAATTTCTTTAATTTCCTGTTCTGCGAGGTCTTCGCAGGGCTTATTCTTATCAACTTTCGCGCGTAAAAGAACTTCTTCTGCGTAGAGCCCTCCAATGCTGAGAAATTTTGTTAGCGCCCGCACCACCTCCAGCTTGCTGAGCCCTTTTATTTCCTCAAATTCTTGACGAGTTAATCTGAGGGGGTTTTTTCCGCTTGGGGGAGCATGCAGAAAGGTTTCGTCTCGCCTAACTGTTCGATCCTTCATTTTTCGATAAAATCGGGCTTGAAGAACCTTATTTTCTGGGTTCACCAAAATTATGTTTCCGCCTCCGAACAGTTCTAAAACTAGTTGGAATTCTCCATCCTTTGTGCTTACATGAATCACCACAGTTCTTTCAAACTCGCGTTGGTTAAGCTCTGTTATTCTGCCGTTTTTCAGGTGTTTCCTTAAAGCCATGCAAAAAGAAGTGGGCTTTGCAGGTCTCTTCACCGCGTAGGAGGTCATGTGAATTCTTTTTCCCGCCTCTGCGAGGAGATAAACGGGCGGTTGGCTTCGTTGGTGAAGCTTCAACAGTATGGTGGAGCGGTTAATCTGGTAAATGTTGTCGATGCGGGCGCCTTTTATCGCCTGATTAAACTCGAAAATTAAGGCAGCTATGTCGAAGCTTGACATTTTTTCTTTCATTTTGAACTGTGGCAAGTTTGTTTGCCTCTGTTGCCCGCATCTAATTCTATTTTTGGTCTGCTTGTTATTTATACCTTTGAATATTCGATTAGGGCGCTTTTATGGAAAGACTTATGGATTAGAAAGATAGAAGTGGGAAGGACCATTTAGGGTGAAGGTTTGAATGAAACCGCTGTCTCAAATTTACTTGATTAGAGTTTGCCTAAGCATTGTGGCAGCCGCGCTTTGCGTCGTGTTAGGGTTCAACAATTTAATTTCGGGTCTATGGTTTAGCATAATCGTTTACTTGCTCAGCTACTACTTCATTAAACAGTTGTTCATTGACAAAGTGGAAAAAACATCTAAAATTTTCACCACGGGTATAGGCGGCTACTTCCTCGTCTGGCTTGTTGCTTGGGTTATGTTTTTTTCAATGGCACATCCAGGGCTTTAAGTCTGTTTACCTAGACTCTGCTATGCTTCCTGCTTAACTGGTTTCCTCTTCAGTGAAATTCGCATGTACTCCGCCCAAGCTGAGAAAAATCCGCGATCATAATCCGCATAAAGTCCATCCTTAGCGTATTGCAAAAACTCAAGGCGGTACTTCCGAACTTCACGTTTGTTGCTGAAGTTTATGTTTGAAAGAAAAGCATACTGATCCTTCGTTTTCTGCGTTAAGAGAATGCCGTTAAGCGCCTGTAGGTAACCTTCATTCCATTCAGTTTTCGGCACCTTCTCCTTTAACCGCTCTAAAACCCGCTCAGCCTCAGTGAACTTTCTCTCTGAGACAAGCTGAAGAAATCTAGCTACGAAAGTAGGCGAAATCGGCACCTAAGCCACCTGCAGGCAGGAACCTCCTGTTTTTCAATGTAAATAGATATGCTTGGTTATATATTTTAAACAGATTCAGGCAGCGCTCTGAATTCCTTTAGGCGTACTCTATTCTTCTGGGGGCTGATCTTCACCCTCCACATCTTCTATTCCACTCGCAGTGATTTTAAACACTCTCTCCCCCTCAGGCAAGTACGGACTTGAAACAAGACGAGCAATTCTAACCGGTCCCCGCTTGGGCTTTCGAAGATATACGCGGGTGTGGCTTGTGTGAGCGAGAATGTGCCCCCCGATAGGGTGAATGGCATCGCCGAAGAAAACGTCTGGTTTAGCCATGACCTGGTTTGATACAACTGCGGCGGCGTTGAAAACGCGGGCTAACCTAATCAGCTTATGCAGGTGTTTGTTAAGTTTCTGTTGTCTTTCAGCAAGCATCCCCCTGCCGATATATTCGCTTCTAAAATGAGAGGTTAAAGAGTCTATGATGATCAGGCGGATATTATTCTCTTTAAGCACCTCATCCGCGTTGTCTAAGAGAAACATTTGGTGGTCAGATGTGTAAGCCTCGGCAAAAATTATGTTCTTAACAACTTCCTGAACGTCCAAATCTAAGTGTTTAGCCATTTGGACTATGCGTTCTGTTCGAAAAGTGTTCTCAGTATCCACATACAACGCTCCACCTCCTAAACCGCCTCTTTCAGGGGGAAGCTGCACGTTGACGCATAATTGATGGCATAACTGGCTCTTTCCCGACCCGAATTCACCGTAAAACTCCGTTATGCTCTGAGTTTCAATTCCCCCGTCTAAAAGTTCGTCAAACATCTTGCTTCCGGTGGTTAATTTCAAGACGTTCTGCCGCATCTTCATCAACTCATCAACGCGAATGAAGGGAGGAATAATGGATGATCTTACGGTGCGGATGATTTCAAACGCTTTCTTTTCACCGATGCCCGCCATCTCCAGCTCTTTGGCTGTTGCCGTCGCCAATGTTTCCACTATGTGAAACCCTAGTTCACGCAGTTTTTTAGCGGTTGCAGGTCCAACTCCGGGTAAATCTTCGAGGCACTCATACCTCTTTTTAGTTAAGGAAGTTTCTTCAGCCACTCTGAGCCCTCCATAACTACGTATAGAAAGACGCTGTATATTTAAGACGCGCGCTGATAAGGATTTTCAGAGATCAGAGAGGTTAGTGAAATTAATGTCTTTCAAACGTTTTCTAAGAACAGCTTTTATGGAGTTTCAACTAAACTCTAAACCTAACTGGGGGTGCGAATCTTAGAACTCGAAGTGATTTTGGAAAATGTCGCGGTTAAACTTTTGCAGTTAGCGGTTACGAAACTGCCGCGCGACGTGAAGGAAGCCCTCCAAAGAGCCTACCGTGAAGAGAAAAACGAAACTGGAAAAACTCATTTGAATGCAATACTGAGCAACATCGAGTTAGCCGAAAAAACTGCTTCACCCATGTGCCAAGACACAGGTGTAATCAACTTTTACGTGAAAGCCGGCGCCAAAGCAAAAAACCTAAACAAAATTGAAGACGTCCTCTGGAAAGCCACAGAAAGAGCAACAGCAGAAATTCCGCTTCGCCCGAACGCCGTTGATCCATTCACAGAAAAGAACACCGGAGACAACACGGGAAGATTCATCCCACACATACACTGGCAAATAACCCCCGGAGACACAATTGAAATAACCGCCTTGCCAAAAGGAGGCGGATCCGAAAACGTTTCTGCATTAGGCATGCTTAATCCAAGCGACGGCATAACCGGAATGAAAAACTTTGTCATTGACACCATAATCGAAGCTGGCGGAAAACCGTGTCCCCCAACTATTGTGGGCGTAGGCGTTGGAGGGGGAGCAGATGTTGCAATGAAACTGGCGAAAACAGCATTACTGAGACCTCTAAATCAACCGGCTCCAGATCCGAACGTAGCGAAACTTGAGAGGGAACTGCATGAAGCGGCAAACCTGACCGGCATAGGACCAATGGGGCTCGGCGGCAAAACCACTGTGCTCGGTGTGAAAATCGAATGGGCACACAGACATCCGGCATGTTACCCTGTGGCTGTGGCGTTTCAATGTTGGGCTGCACGAAGAGCAACTGCGCGACTTCGGTCTGACGGTTCTGTGGAGTACTTAACCCACAAAGAAGCTATCTAATGATCATAAGACTCTAGAACCATTAACTTAAAAAAGAGGTAAATTAAGTAAAAAAGAGAAAGACATACACGATAGTTAAGAGGCATTAAAATGTGTCAACCACTACAATTTTAGTGGCCGAACAAAAAAGCTACAAAGTGGCTTTGATAAACATCGTTTTCAGTTATGGGATATTAACTTTCATAATATCTGCAACGTCATCAAATGAACTCTTGTTTGACATAACCAGAGTGAGCATCGTAGGTAGCATATTGGCAACATTTCTGGCCTTTGTTGATCCTGTCAATAGAATTGCAAAATGGATGATGCCAAAAATGTTTGGAACACCTGATTCTGTGACTTGGACTCTCGATGCAATGAATCAGATGTCTCTCTTAAAAAAAGGAAAAGTCGATTTAACTCCTTCCACAGATAGAATACAACAATGGGCAAAGAACTCCTATTATTCTCCGTACTTGTCTGGTTTTAGAGTGAAAATAGTTTCAGAGACGTATTTCGGTATAGGCCTCATTATTATCGGAGTAGGTTCATTTCTTCCTGTGCAAGTGGCATTTGCCAGTACGCTTATAAGAACATTGCTTATTGCCTCAGCTATTGTAATTTTTATTTCCTTGCTATTCCATTATCTTGAACTCATTGAAAAAGCTCACATAGTGGCCGTATTTGAAATGATGATAACATTTGGCATTCCTTTTGAAAACTTCGAAGGGTGCAAAAGTCTTCTTAGAACAGAAAATTGGTCAGAGGCACGTTCATGGATACTTAGAGAATTAGGTTTGCCACTTGCACCGTGGCATTGGATAACTCTGGAACCAAAATATGGTGAAATGACGAATAAAATCATAGAGTTGGAAAAGCTGTTTGGGCATTTAGAAGCAGATGAAACAGAGAAAATTCGATCAAAATTGAGACTACTCTCGGCAGACTTAACATCAATAGCCTATAGCGTAGCAGAAAAAGTTGGGGTGGAAAAGGATCAAAAAGGTCTTTTAGAATTGGCAACAACATTCCTCGACAAAGGAATAATTCCCAGACCTCTTTACGAAGGGATTAAAATACTTGAAGAACTTATCCAACAGACACACTCGGATGAAGGCTTACTTCACGGTAGACATCTACTAATGTTAGGGCCAGAGATGAAAGAGGAATTAAGAAAGGTTGCAGAAAAGAAACCAACCTAATTATTTTCTTTTCCACTATCATTTGTACTTTTATATCCACTATTTCTTAAAGTCAGAAAGCGTTAGAAACACTCATATTATAATTCTATCAAAACAGAAAAAAGAGATAGTTTGCAGGAGACATCTCCAGCTTGTGGCTAAAATGACCGTTTACAAACTCGAAACTCCAGTGTCAGAGGAAACGGTGCGAAAACTGAAGGTCAATGACACAGTTTACATCACGGGAACCGTCGTCACAGCTCGCGACGAAGCCCACAAAAGAGCGGTGAAATACATCAAAGAGAGAAGAGGATTACCTGTTGACCTAAAAGGTTTAGCACTTTACCACTGTGGGCCCATCGTGAAAAAGACTGATGGAAATTGGAGGGTGGTGGCGGCAGGTCCAACCACCAGCACTAGGATGGAACCTTTCGAAAGTGAGGTCATAAAAGCCTTAGGCGTCAGAGTTGTAATCGGAAAGGGCGGAATGGGACCCCAGACAACCGCGGCTATGAAATATTTTGGCGCCGTTTACTGCGCTTTCACAGGCGGCGCAGGCGTGTTAGCCGCAAATTTCATCAAGAAAATAAACCGAGTGGAGTGGTTTGACTTGGGCATGGCGGAGGCTCTTTGGGTCTTTGAAGTTGAAGGGTTCGGTCCGCTTATTGTTGCCATCGACTCTCATGGGAACAATTTGTACAGCGAGATAATGAAGCAGGCTGAAAAGAACAGGAGAAGATTTTAGTCATTTTTATCCGGATTCTCTTCGGAGTTATGTCCAAAGGTCACGGGTTTCCGGTTTAGGCGTCTTTAGGCTTCGTTTGATGAGGTAAAGGACGGCTGCCAAGATGGCTGCCCAAGTTATTAAAGTCAGTATGGGGGCTAACTGCGCTACATAGATGGCGATCGTTAAAAGCTGGTTTCCTCTTCTGGTGTAATTGTTCTCGAGGTTGACCAGTCCCTGTTTGTAGAGGTATTCAGCGAGGGCTTTGTAGGGCTGGAAAAGCTGGTTCACCTCGGAGATTGCTTGTCTTGCTTCCTCAATCAACGCCGAGGAAATATAGATGTCTGCTACGTCGAATCCCCAACTTCTAAGAGTAGGTACAACCGTGGTGTTAGCTGTTAGGCTTAGGTGATATGCAAGTTCGTCGTTGTTCGTAATTTGTGTTACACCCCCTAAAGTTTGGAAAAACCGCGCGTAATAATCGAGTCCACCGTAATCTTCCGCTAGTCTGCTGACAACGTAATACGCTGCAACGTAATAGGTGCTTGTGTCAAGCGGCTGGTTTTCTGGGTTCCAACCTTGCAAAAAGTAAAAATTATGAGTAGCCATAATGAGTTGATTCGCGGCATCCTCTAACGTATCTTTCTCCGTTAGAGCTCCCTCATAACCCAGCGAGTTGACCGCTTCAATGCTGACGTACTGCGCCATGCCTTCGTGGAACCAGAGCAGATCGCTTGGAGATATGCCTGTCTCGAAAAGAAAGTGGTGGATAAGCTCATGCGTAGCGATGACTTCGAGGACTCCGCTTACCGCCCTAACGAAAAACACGTTTATATGTATGTCACCGATTGCCTCAAAGGGAACGATTGCGCCTGTTGTTTCTAGGGGAACATAACCGCCCACAGAGAGAAACGCGTCGAAGTCTGGAATGAAAAATTGCACTTTAACGTTTCGAAGAGTGACATTAAACAAGCTAACAAGGTCGCTGTAAACATTGTTGTACAGGCTTAAAACATCATTAGCGTAACTCTCATATCTTTCAACAGCATCAAAGGTGAAAATGCCCTCTGTAAGCGTAGTTAAATCCGGCGTCTTGTTCTCCGTTGAAAACTCAACTTGCAGCCTAATCAAGTTCTCACTGAGGTCGAAGCTCACAGAGTTCAAGGAAGGGCTTACACTCCCTCGATAGTTTCTGCGCCCTAAAGCGAGAGCCTTATCGCTGTCTATGTTGTAGCCACTCGGCAAATTAACCTCAGCCTGTGCGCTTTCTCCTTTCTTAAATCCTATTTGTGGCGAGAAAAATATCCCGCGGGGTTCAACAATTAAAGCTCCAGTGCTTATGTCGAATTGAATCCTCATCATGAAGAATCCGTCAGAGGTAAAAGAAAACTTGTACGCTTCATAAAAGTAGTAGCTTACGCCGACAACACTCTCGGTTTCAACAAGCTCCCAACCTGTAATTCTGCCTGACAGAGTGACACGAGTCCACTCGGAAAAATTTCTTGGAACAAAAACCCAAGATTCGCCTGTGCCCGAGCTTGTGTAGTCCACCTGAACTTGGGTGGCGCCGTCTTCGTTAACATCGAATCGATAACTGTATGAACCTGAGCTAGAGGATGCGGTTGGGGTGGCGCCTTTAACAGCCAGCGAACCGACAACTAGACCTGCAGCTATAAACAGGATCAAAGTAAATCTCAAGGTCTCACTTGGGAACCTTGCATCTTTCAAACTTCATAAGCCTCGTCAACTCCAACACTTCTCAATCAAAGTTAAAAACTTTGACCTAATCCTGCTTCTAGACCAGTTTTTGTTAAAATTTGATGCACAAACCATCAGAATTTTCGTAAAGTTTATATGGTAACGACGTTCCTTTTCTTCGCAACAAGGGGAATTTTATATGTCCACACCTCAGCCTTCTGGAAAGATCAAAACCCCATCAACACTGCTAAAGTGTCTAGGGGTCATATCTGAAGACGCAGGAGAGTTTTAGCGAAACGCCGGGCAAAGAAAAGGAAATTTCAATAGGACCCCCTCAACTCACTCGTTTCGAGAGGGCTCGTATAGTGGGTTCAAGGGCTCTTCAGATCGCTATGGGTGCACCGATTCTCGTTGAGCCTTCAGGGACCCTCTCTAATCCGATTGATATTGCCATCAAAGAACTTGAAAGCGGAATACTTCCAATCACCATCCGAAGGACGCTGCCTGACGGCGCCTATCAAGACATTCCGCTCGAGTGGTTGCTCTAACTTTCTTCTTTCGCTTGTTTCAGGCCTATTCCAAGCACGTAGATTTCCGAGCTTTTCGCTCTACTCGCCTTCGGCTTAACTAACTTAACGGAGCGGAATCGTTGTTTGATCTCTTTCAAAAAATCGTCTAACATGCCTCCCTGAAATACTTTAACGAAAAAGTTTCCTTTCGGCTTAAGAACGGTAACGGCGATTTGCATTGACTTCTTGGCTAGATCGATTTGGCGGGCGTGGTCAAGTTCCCAAATTCCTGAAACGTTCGGCGAAACATCTGATACTACGATGTCGGCGGGGCGCGGCAAAAGCTCCCTGATAAATTCAGTTGTTTTAGCGTCGGTTATGTCGCCGATTATGCTGTGCACATTTGAAAAATCTATCGGCTGAACCTGTTTAAGGTCTACACCCAACACAACCCCGTCTTCACCCACAATCTTTCGGACTGCCTGCAGCCAACCGCCTGGAGCAGCGCCTAGGTCAACCACCACATCACCGGACTTAATAAACCGGTATCTCTTTACCACCTGAAGGAGCTTGTAGGCTGCACGGGACCTATATTTTTCTTTTTTCGCCCTTCGATGATAATATTCGCGCTTTCGCTCTTGAATCCATGCCTTCGGCAAAATTAGCTGTCACCTGAAGGGCTGCCTTCCTTTTCTGCGAGGCTTATGATCCACTCGGTTAGTTTGGCGCATTCATTCGGCGTAACTGTACTCCAAGCTCCGCATCTGGAATCGTCAGGACACGTTAAACATGGGCAGTCAAGAATTGAGTCGATTGACGGCGGCATTCTTTTCGGATACAGCCGGTAAGTCCACCTTCCCTGCCAAAGCTCTCGTTCACGATTGACTAAGCCTTTGTTCTCCAGTTTTATGGCTATTCTCGAGCCCTCCCTGCTGGTGGCGTCTAACTTTCTCCACAGTTCAGATTGGAGTATACCCTGGTCTCCAGCGGTAACAATTACCTGTAGGGCTTTGTGTTCCAAGTCGTTATATCTCGGCATCCTCATCGTTTCCGTAACTTCTTCCAATAATAATATGCACTTTGCAACATAAAAATGATGCTGAAAGAATGAGCTAGGATGAAGTAAACGTAACCTTCTAATACCCCCAGCCGCAGATCACCTTCGAACAACCATGAGCGACATGCCTTCAACTTGGTCCTCAACTGAACCCTATTTCAGTCAGTTTGAGCAAATAAACGAAGCAGTGAAACTGGAATTCGAAGTTGATGAAGCCTTCACTGATTATGAAACTGGCGCCCCAACCTTCTACGTGAGACTGCGACCAGACTCAAAGAAGGCGTTTCTGAGGCTCATAAAACGCTTGGCTCCTATGGATTTTGTTCCAATTCTGAAAAGGAAGGGTGAAAAAATTGAGTTACAGGTTCTGCGTAAGCCCTCTGTGAAGCCCAGTCGACTATGGATAAACATTGTGCTGTTGTTAGCGACTATTGGAACAACTCTGCTCACTGGCTATGTGCTCTCGCTTGGACTGGTGGAGGATGGTAGAATGTCTAATCCTTGGGTTGGAGCTCTGTCGTTCGCAGTCGCGATCATGGCGATTCTGGGTTCACATGAAATGGGGCATAAGCTGGTTGCCAACAGACACGGCATCGAAGCAACTGCACCTTATTTCATTCCCGGACCTCCACCGCAACTAGGAGGATTCGGAACTTTTGGGGCTGTGATTCAACAGAAGTCCCTCGCTCCGAACAGAGACGCTCTGTTTGATCTAGGCGCCAGCGGACCCATAGTCGGTTTCATAGTGACAATCACCGTCACCGTCATCGGGGTTCAGCTGTCTTATCCCTATCTGACTGATGAGTTGCCCCCAGGCGCAGTTCCTATACCTATGCTGTATGACTTCTTAGCTGGAGTATTTCTGAAGGTTCCGCCTAATCCGCAACATCTACCATTTTTAGTAATAGTCTTCCATCCGGTTGCTTTTGCCGGCTGGCTGGGTATGCTTGTGACGATGCTTAACTTGATACCTATGGGCATGTTTGACGGCGGTCATGCTGCTCGAGGGTCTTTAGGACCTAAGGCGCTATGGATCTTGTGGATTGTATCTGTGGCTCTTTTGTTAATTCTTGGGTATTACGCCTTCGCGTTGCTTGCTCTTCTCCTGTCTACGGGGCGACATCCGGGTCCGTTAGATGATGTCTCAAAACTCACGACCGGCAGAAAACTTGTGGCCATCGTACTTGTTGCAATTTTTGTCCTTTGCTTGGTTCCGCTTTAGGTCTTTTTGACGGACCCTCAAATTTTCTTGCGCGCCACTTTTGTTGACACTGGCGCATTCTTTGCTTTTTTCATCCGGAAGATAACGAATGCAACAGCTATGCCTGCTGCGACAGCACCTATTGCTATCCATGTCCAAGGCTGCGTCAAGGCTTCGATGATTCCTGGTTCTCCTGGCTGCCCGGGTTCCTCGGGTTGCTCGGGTTCTTCAGGTTGTTCAGGTTGCTCCGGCTGTTCCGGTGAAGGGATCATGCCTTTAGCGATGAAAGTGGCAACTTCTGGGTCGTTGTAAATTGCGTATCCGTCCCATCTTGGAAATCCCACGGTTAGGAAGTACATTGTGGCGGATATGTCGAATCCAGCTGAAGATTTTCCTGCGTCAGATTGGAAGCTGGCTCTGAAAGACCCTAAGGGCGAAGTTTTGCTGGTTACGTTGAATGTTCGAACGGTGTCGTTTACGCTGATGGGGTTGCTCCAGTCGTATGTGCTTCCGAGCCTAACACTGGCGAAGTTCGCGTCGGCAAGTCTGCTCGCCACGTTAAAGTCTTCCGACTCTGTGACGTTGTCGTTGTCTACGATTCCACCCATTTCGTCTTTAACCTCCCACGCAAAGTCGGCGAAGGCTGTCACGTAGTAGTTTATGGCTAAGCTTCTGTTTAGGAGCACATCGTTGCCCCTCAGGTAAGCCTGTACACCGCTGACGTTCTGGGTTCTGCCGTCTATCACGTTGGCGTCTAATTCCCAATTTCCTATACGCTGGTCAATTTTCATTGAAGCCTCATTGTTCAAATCGTGGTCCCCAGTTTCGTTGGCGCTGAAGTGAACCATCAGTGACATCCTGTCGACCACAGATTCCGTCGGTCTGTACATGAAGTTAGGCGTATTGAAGTCCGCGCCGTATATCGCTCCGTCCCACCAGCCCCACATCGACCTCTTATCGCTGAACGGGAAGAGGGTTCCGTTCACATCGTCGTAGTTAACTCCGAATGTAATGGTTTCATTGCCGGAAACTATCATTTCGTCAGTAGCGTTCAAGTTTCCAAAGGCTTCTCCAGGCGTTACAAACGTGATGTTGCCCACGTTTTCTGGCATGAAGAAGTGGGTTTGTTCTGTGTTGTTGTAGAGGCTTAGTCCCGCGAATTCATATCGCAGTCCAATGCCTGCTGTTTGTGCGGTGTTATTCTGAACCCAACTGGTCATATAGTCTTGCTGGGTGCCGAACCACACCCACTCCCACTCGTTCTTGTTGTCCTTAATCCAATCCCAGCCTTCCTTTTGCGCCTGCTCTAACAGGTCGGCCCATGTGGTGTTTTTCGCCATGTGTGCTATCTCCCAGTAGCCCGCGTTGGGCATTCCGGTTGTGCTGTCTATTAGAGTGGCGTTAATCTGTTGCATTATTTCGTGGCTTACAGGGGTCATGTTGGATGCGTAATACCAGATGTACGTCTCGTTCCACGTGAAAGTCCAAGAGGTGTGAACTTTACCCATCCATGCGCCTATGTGCATCTCATCGCCCACTGTGGAGGAGTTTGGATTCCATACGAGTTCCACCCACATGCGGTCAATTGTCTGGTTCCACATGTCAGCTCCACCGTGTATTCTTCTCACAAAGTATTGGTCGTCGGTGGTGTTTAGGTCTCCGTCTAAGTCAACTGCTCCTGTTTCTGGAACGGTATCGAAAGCTTTAATGCCCCACATTCCCCATTCAGGTGTGCCGACAACTATGTCCCATATCGACCTCACAGCGTAGACGTTCATGTCGGTCAGCATCCACCGGTGGACTTCACCCCACCTGGTGTGTGTCTTGTAAATGTTCATCTCATCCATCTGAATGTTCGTCAAGTTCCCGCCTATTGAAACCTGATAAGCAGGCTTCCAGCGGTGTTGCTCTTCCACTTCAAACATCGCTCCGCCAGCCGATGCGATGAAGTCACCGCGCCTCCAACGGAGGTCGTATCTCCAATAGTCTCCCTCAAACAAGACTATGGTGTAGGTTTCTCCGCCGAGTGTAACATTAATCGCGTCAGGGTACCTATACAGGTTCCACTCCACTTCGTGCTCCCCATCCCATCGGTCCATAACCGGACTGGGGTCAATCACAAAGTATTCCATTCCGTTGATGGTGATGTTGTACCTTGGATACGCTTGGTCTAATTCCCATATATTGTAGAACATTTCTTTGCGAATGCTTTCGGGTAGATCCCACCAGTCGCTTACCAATCCAAGGCTCAGCCTGCTTGAATCTGAGGCGTTAATGAGGTAATATCCACTCAAGTCCTGAAGCACAGCATCAGAAGTGGCGTTCATCCAAAGCCAACTTGAAGACATGTCGTTAACGACTGGTGCCATATACAGAGTTGGGCTCAATATCTCCTCAGGATTAGAATCCAGCGGATCGCCGATGTTGTAAACTGTACCTGAATCTGTGACGTTGTAGTAAGTCAAAACATCCCTGAACACATAGGTTTGATTCCCTATTTCCGTAACGTAAAAGCCAAGCTCAGGAATATGTCGTACGTTAAAGACTGTTCCGTTTTTCATTACTAGATATTGAGCAGGCCACCCTCCTTGAGGCCATTCGGTTGTGACATCAAGCCTGATTGTGTCATTAAGGTAGACGCAGTATCCTCCTTCAACAGCCTTCGCAGTTTTGTTACCTGCAACCGGATCATCATTTATGTAGTTCCACTGCCTCGGCGGAAATTCGCCTGTTGACGACCAACGGTCACCCATCCAACCGAAGAAACCTTGGCTGTAGATTCGCTCTCCGTCTAGGCAGGTCAAGTATCCCACGTGTATGCTTTCGTTCCAAGGCGCATCGATACCTGGCATCCAAATGTTGTTTAGATTTCCCATCAAGTCGTAGAAACCGTGAATGCCTGGACCCCAACTTGTGCCGTAAACCTTGAAGCTCGCATTAACGGGCACTTCTGTGCCGTTTGCATAGAAGACTTCAGTGTGGGATGCGTTCCACGGTAGGGCTGGAATTGTTATGTTAAATATGTAAAGAGTGTCAAACACCCTCCGCTGTTGCCACGTATACGGAATAAGTTTCGTATAGTTTGTCCCGGGGACAGGGATGTGGATTTCTTCTTGGCTAGTAATTGGATTGCGTTCCCAGTCGAAGTACACCTTTGTACCGTTTAAAGTCAGAATATAATTCTTGTAGATTTCATAACCCGTGTTATTGTCATACACCATCTCCCACTGACCCCACGGGTCCATCGTGTAGTACTGATTACCGCCAATTTCAACCTTCCACAGGGTAAGGTATATCCCAGAGTAAAGGTCGTATCTTGTGCCGTTGGGCGCTATGATGTATATCGTCGAGTTTTCATAGTCGTAGCCGTATCGGTTGTTTTCAGACCATGTTTTGCTCCTAGGGTCGTAGCCAGTTGTTGTTGTGAGGGAGCCAGCGGGTGTGATCTGGCCTGTTGCATCTGAATACGTGCCAAATTGAAGAATCCATCCGCTTTGTGTCACATCCCAGTATTCCTCTCCGTTTATCAGAGCGTAATAGTAGCCATAATCTATCATAGGCCAAGCCACAGGGACAGCGCTTCCATTCACAATTATGTAGTAACCTTTCCCGTCTGGGGTTGGATACAGCGCGTATTTTGTGCCGTTGAGGGTGAAGGACTTAAAAGTCTTCAATCTATGGCCCTCAGACTCTACGCCCTCTAGGTCCCACCAAGATGTCGCCATCGCCCCTGGATAGGGCATTTCATACTTGACTCCGCCAATTTCAGTGTAGTAGAAGCTGCGTACGAAACCTTGTCCTCCATCTCCTCTAGGAACCATAAGCGTGCGACCTTGGTAGACGGCTTTGTAATATTCCGTCGGCCAACCGATCATGTAGTTTTTCCCATTTATATTGACAATGCGTTGCTCGTCTGGAACAGACCACGGGTCTCCGTTGAAGATAATGCGTGTGCCGTTCTTCATTGTTAAATAGTATCCGGTGCCTTCTTTGAGCGGCTGCCACCACGAACCAGTGTCCCTGAGCAAAACAACTATCGTTTGATTTAAGGCTACGCCACATCCTGCACGGTCCACCATCAACGATGTCGCGTTCTCCGAATAGACTGGGTTGGACAGCTCCCAGCGGTATGTTGTAAAGTTGTATGTCTGGGTTTCGAATGGTTCGTTTCTGTAGATGGGTGTGCCGTTTAGAAGTGCATAATAGTAGGGGGTTATCCAGTAGCCGTAGGTTTCGCTCCAAATCTGCTTCGACCAGTCTTGTCCTGAGTGGTCCATGTATGTGCTGAAGGTGGTTCCGTTAGGTAGGGGCACAAAGGTTCCGTCAACAATCCTATACGCGTTTGTGTCGTTCAGTGTGAGGGTTCGAATCAGCGCCTGGTAGCCTTCTTGAATGTATATTTTTGTGCCGTTCAGCAGTTCATAATATCTTGGATTGGTTCCTAACAGCGGGTCGTATTGATCCCAGAACAGGTACTGTTTAACGTCTTGCTGCATTCCCCAATCAAATTGTGTCCGAACATTTATGGCCAACTGGTTTTCGCCTATAACGATGTAGGGGGTTTCATCAAGCAAGTATTTCGTTCCATTATAAACCGTGTAAAGCGGCGTCGAGGGTCTGCTTACGTACCACGCCTGATAATCAGTGGCTGAGCTGTTCACGTAGTAAACTTGTTCCGATGTCCATTCAGTAACTGTGTGTTCGCCCCATCCTTGGCTCCAATCCACGCCGTAGGTTAAGTTCTTGAAGGTTAAGTCCCACCCGTATCTCATTTGAGGTGCGTCAGGCAAGAACGTTATGTTGATCATCGCTGTGACTACGCCTTTGACAAGGGAAATATTTGCGGAACTCAACGTAGCGTAGCTTTCAGGCATTCTGAAAGCAGGATCATTATCAGGTATCCATACATCTTGTCTATTGATCCATATTTTAGGTGAGTTTGGATCTCGTGCATACTCAGTTTGGTTGAGACATTGATGTTCCCAGTGCCAGTCGGTTACTGTTGTCTCGTTCCACATAAGGAATGGGCGTTCAACCCACTCCCACTCGCCTGTGGTTTCGTTCCATTTCTCACGCCACTCGGTGACGTTTACGAGTTCCCATCCTCTATGCGAACCGTAAGTATAGATATCTCTCCACGTTCGGTTGTATGTTTCTGATATTAACTTGTTGTTCGCTAGATCTTTGACAAGGCGAACTTCCACATCGGACCAGTAACTTTCGTTGAAGGAAACCCAGTTGCCTTCTCCGCCCCTGAAGATCACACCGACACCGTCGATATCTCTGTACTTCACGTTAGCACCGTACAGTTTGCTTTTGACAACGAAGAACTCGCCGGGATCAACTTGGAACATCCATCCCTTAACTTCGCGACCACTACTGTCAAGTATAATCGTAACCGCCACAAATCTATCAACGGCAATTTGAAAGTCGCTAGGACTAATTTCCTCCCAGTTAGCCCATAACTGGTGGTCGCCGCTGAATACTCTGGGCTCTTGAATCCAATACTCCTCCCTGTCCGAATAAGTTGTGTTCGAGAAGTAGCCAACAAACTCTATCACATATTCGTCTGTTCCAGTCGGGTACCAATTGCAGTCAGACATGGACAGATTATAAAATTGAGTGGCTGGATTTGAGGTGTTCAAGGGCTCTAAGACCATGAACTCTCTTTCGTAGTCCCTCTTAGGATCATACGACCAGTAGGAGTATCCCTGTTTCACGCTGAACTGATGGGTTGCATGGTCGTAAATCAGGTACATTCTCTCATTCCAAATCTGTTCCGTGGTGTTTATGAGATGTCTTCCAGCCTCATCCCAATATTGCCGAGTGACATTGACCTCACGCATTGTTGATTCCATTGATATCCAACGTTCCTCTAGGTGTGGACCATAAACCTCAACTGTGCGGGTTACAGGAACTGAACTGTTCCAATAGTAGGTTCCAGCCGTTTTATTATACATCCACCCGCCATACTCTGTGACGGTTTTCTGATACCAACCAGTTATATTAACGTAGGTCTTTAATCCCCAGTCAAGATCAAAACTTATGCTCACATTCTTCAAGTCGTGCGCTTTGACGGTAACTCGCATTTTCCAAGGGGCGCCTCTGGATACCGAATACACAGTGTTGTTTTCCATGTCAAACTTTTCAAACGACCACGTTTCGTCGAAACCACCATAATTTAGTCCAGGTTTACCTACGGCTATCATGCGGTTTGGAGAGTTTTTACCCGCCCATGCTGAGTAGCCGAAGTCAATCCATTGATCAGCGGAATCCGTTATCTCGAGGTTTACCCAGAAAGGCCCTTTAGGCGTGATTGTTTCATTGAAGGAGCCGACTATTTCAATTCTCCACATTTGCCCGAACTCTGTGAAATTGCTTAAACTCTCATCGAAAACGTAGAAGCTGTTCTGCCCGCCCTTCTCCATCGGCGGCATAGGCTCCTCCGGGCCATACATAACTTCGCTTTCGTTGAAAAGGAAGCTTTCCACATGCCATACGTCGGACTCGTTCCAGTACTTGGTGACAATTTGATTGACATAAACCATTCTACAGTCAGCGAATCCTGATCCAGTTCCATTCTTCGACAGAATATCCATATGCCAATTAAGTCCAGCCCTCCCTAAGGTAACGTTTCCAGTGAAAATGTTCTTCTGAACGGTTATCATTATTTTAAATGGTTCGCCTAACGGGATGAAATTGTCATTAGTGACTTCGGTTCCGTTCATAAGGTATACAGCAAAGCTTGGGTACGGTCCGAACTCCCAAGCTTGACTCGACCAACCCCACGAGTCTTGAGTTGTGTTATGTTCTGTATCCCAGAAGATCATGGTTCCATTCCAATCTTGGTTCCACTCTGGAGGTGGTCCTTCTGGAGGTTTCTCCTCTTCTTGAGCGCTTAAACCAGGAAGCGATATGAAGATGCTTGCTACTAGGAGCAAAATAATGACTGTTGAGAAAATTTTTCGTTTCAAAATTCATTCCATCCTATATTTCCTCTGTCTTAACCATCCAACTATTTTTTCCAATATTTTCACCGCGAAATTGTTGAGAGTTTTAAACCGCTTGGTGTTATGTAAAATTGCTGTAACCATATAGCACCAATGTTCGGTGACAACCCAGAGCCTCTAAATTGGAAGGGGTTCCCTTTCACGTGCGAGGAAATCTATTGCCTGAAGTAGGCTTTTCCCGAGGCTGAGCAGGTTGATTAGGATGAACATGGCGAGGAAAATCCTGAGGTCAAGCATAATATTGAAGGTTACGCCGCCTACGCTCGGAGCGAGGGCTATGATGCCGCCCCTAAACGCGTAGATGAAATATATCATTAAAATCAGTGCTCTAGCAATGCCAAACGCGTGTTGAAAAATGGTGCCGGAAAACAGTTTAATGATAACCGCGAAAAACACAACTATGGTTAGGAAAACATAAAAAAACGCCTCAGAAACGAGGTCAGTGACTCCTGGAAACATAAACAATGGCATAATGAGAAACTTGTAAGGTAAATAATACAGCAGAAACGTTATGGTACCCCACAACGTAGCCTTAAGAGCTCTCGGGGCGATCCTTCTAAGTGGGCTTCTAACAGTTTCAGTCTTAACCATAAGGTATCACCAACGGTCCAAGGCTGAATATGGTCATGTCAAAGTAAACACGAATTTCGCCGTTGGGCGTCAGCTTTGTGGGGTCGTTTAAGGCTAACTCCATTTGACCTTGATAGCCGGAGTAAGGTGGTACGTCAACGTTTGTTCCACCTGAGCCCAAGTATTCGCCTTTGCTGTTATAGAATTCACACCGTATAGTGCCAGTGACGCTGAAGAAAGGCGAGTGGTTCTCAAAGGTTAGATTGACTGTGCCTATTAAATGAGTGTCGTTGAACTTGTAGCCTATTTCTCCGATGGATAAATTGTACAGCGGTGCCCCCCAAGGTATCGACGCGTTTGTTGACATTTGAACTGGAATGGCGCGCGCGAACTTCAACGCTACAATTGTGTTTGTTTCAAAGTTGGTGTCTTCAAAAGCTAAGGCGGTTAGATTTAGGTCACTTAAGCTTAAAGAAATGTTATGTACCACTTCGGCGTTGCTGCCTGCGGTTATCAGCGGCACAAAAGTCGTGGATGACGATATTGCTTTACCTTCGGCGTCTGTGATGGCAGTTGTAACATTTAGGTCCGTTATATCGTAGAAGCCCGTGTTGTTAATTAGGAAAGGCAGGGAAGTTACCATAGCGTCCTCTGAATAACTGACCTGGGGTTCTCCGAAACCTATCCCTAATGTTACAGCTGAATACAGGGACGTTGCGGAAAAAACCATCAGCAGTACCCAAAGTGCCCTTGTCGCCCAGCCTAACGCCCTTACGGCGTTCTTCATTTGCTCTTTCTACTCCTCTTCTTCCGCTTGGTGGACTTTGCCGGTATCACTGGAACTTCGGGTTCGGTGATGGCTCTCGCTTCAAATGTTTCGATTTCTTTTGCTTCACGTTTGACTTGCGCTAGGGCTTGTACGCCTCTAACTGTCAGTATTGAGCCAACCCACCCCATTATGCCAAGGTATACGGCTCGAATGCAGGCTTCTATGAGTGGAGCTAAAGCTTGGCCGAAGACTTCTACGAGGTTTGATGATGCCATGATGCCTAACACTCCGCCGAGGAGCAGGTAGGCGTTGAAGAAGGTGAATATTAGTAGTCCTGCGCCTAGGAATAGGACGATATATGCAACGATTTTGGTTTTGTCGAACATAACGCAACCTCCATTCAATTTTTTGTTTAACATTTTAACAGTTGGATACATTTAAGGCTTTCTGTTAAGGAAGCAACTAGAACTGAGAACACGGAATCCATGTTAAGTTTTAAATGTTAATTACATATAATAGAAAGCAGCAAAAAGAACCGCGATCAAAAATTTAAGCGTTTGGACTCAAACAGATGTAAGAACGGAGAGAAATATAAAATGACCGTTGATAAAAAGATTCCCACCGAGGTTTTACGTCTCCTGGATGAACAAGGAGTTTTTTTCCTGATCAAAGGCGAGGCTGGAACCGGAAAAACAACCTTCGCCTTAGAGCTCTTGAAACGCTATCGAGATCGAAATGGAGTGTATCTTTCCACAAGGTCCACATCCCAAAAATTCTTCAAACACTTCCCTTGGATTAAGGAGTCAATAAAACCCGAACTTGTAATAGCTGTGGCGGAATCCTACGAAGAAGAAATCGAGTCCGAGTTTGGCTCCTTCGAAAGTATGGGTGTCGTGTTTCAATTTTTCGAGGAGTTTTACGAGCGCGCACGTAAACTTGAGAAACCCGTCATTGTGGTGGACAGTTGGGAGGGCATCGCCCAAAGGATGGGAGAAAAAGAAAGGCTCAAAACTGAAAACGCCTTGGTCACTTTGGTTGAGAAAGCGAATGCAAACTTGATTTTTATAAGTGAGGAGCCTGAGCGGACGGTTCTGGATTATTTAGCGGATGGCGTTGTCGTCGTCAATAGGCGTGAACTTGAGGGGAAACTGCCTTTCCACACAAGGCTAGTCAGGGAGGTAGAAGTAAGAAAGTTGAAAGGAATAGAGATCAAGCAACCTAAGCATCCGTTCACTCTAAATGGCGGGCGATTCCAGTATTTCCCTTCCTTCAAGGCAGAAATTCCAGCTAAACCCGTCAAACCTAAACCCATCCCCGACACAAACAACAAGGTTTCAGCCGGCAGTAAAGAGTTTGACGACCTATTATCCGGCGGATTTCAAAAAGGCAGCTTCAACTTGCTTGAAATAGAATATGGCGTAGGATCAACATACAACTACCTCATATTCTCGGCAATCATCAATTTCCTAAATCAGCAAAGAGGCGTTGTAATCCTTCCAACTGAAGGAACCACCGCACAAACTTATTACGACGGGGTCGTACCATTCACGGAAGAAGACGACTTCGAGAAATACACGAGAATTATTCAGAGAAGCGGCGTAGAAGGGAAAGTTAAGCCGTATGTTGTTCCTGTTCCCCTCACCGGTTTAGCTTTTAGGGAAACCAACATAGAGTGGATAAAAACCATACGTGAATTAGAGAGAAAAACCAAGGGCGCGCCGGTTCTCGGCGTCATGGGCATCGACAGCCTAGAGTACACCTACGGAGCGAGCGAGGTGGAAAAAGAGATAGGCGTCGGAATTTCGTTGACGAAAATTTCAAACCACGTTGTTTTAGGCATAGCCAAACAAGGACAGGCGCTAATAGATAAACTGAGCCAAATGTCAACCACTCACTTCGTGGTGAAAAACGTCGATGGGGCCATCGTCGTGTATGGAGTGATTCCGAGGACAGGCATCTACAACGTTTCAGTTGACGTTTCCAAAGGATACAACAACGTGAAACTAACGCCCATCGTCTAGCAGTTCGCGCCTAGAATCACAAAAGGTAATTTAAGTAGAAGCCGTACACCCCTAACAGAATAATAGCCAAAACCGGAAAAGTAAGAAACATCTTCCCAAATCTTTTCCTTTCCTTAGGATCGTTCTGGTTCCTGAGAAATCTACAACCGAACAAAACGTGAATCACCATAAATCCGAGAAGAATAAAAATTAGCGTTAAATCTGAAAAGATGGAATAGCAACTTAACATTAAGATCAAATAGAAAACAGGAATGCCGAGGAAAGCGATTTTGGCAGCTCTATTAATGCCCAAGACCACTGGAACCGTCTTAATGGATAACTTAGCTTCTGCTTCATGGTCTTTAAAATCGCGACCGAGGCTGCCAAAGAGGGGACCGAGATAAAACGCGATCGATAAAAATAGCATGTTTAGATTAGCCGCGTTGAATACGTAGACTGGTATCAAAAAGGGAACCCAACCCGCGATTCCAACCAAATTATTTTTGATAACTGTGTCCCTCCATCTGAAACGAGGTACAGAATACAGCAGGCTTAACGTTACGTATACTGCGCTCAAAATCCACACGTAAACATTGTTTAAGGAAATCAAGATCGCTAGAACGCCTAAGTGTAGCAGGGCAACATACGCGTACGCTTCTTTCTTACTTATGATTCCGCTAGGAAGGGGACGGTCAGGCTCAGACATTCTGTCAATTTCCATGTCGAAGATCATGTTCAAAACGGACGCTGAACCCCAAAGGAAAAAACCGATCAGAATTGTCTCAACAGCTTGAAAAGAGAAGCTCGCTCCGGTTAGAAATAAACCGGCTAGGGCGCATGTGAGTGAACCGAACATCCTCCTCGGACCGAGTAAAACTACGTATGCTTTGGCTTTAGCCCGCTTAGACGGTGTCCTAAGTCTCCCCGTTACCGGCGCTTTCAGCACCGTTATTGAGGTCACTTTAATCTTCAAAATCTTATGGCATTCGCTGTTTTTTTGGGTTATTTCGAAAAGGGATATGTGTTTTATAGTACAGGTTGTGGCTCCATGAAGGTCTTATGCTACAGCAGTCACTGTTTTCTTGGGGGCGTTCGCTAAGTTTTCTCCATTATTTATTGTCTCCACTATACCTTCGCAGAATTCGTCGCCTCTGCCCATGGATTTGGTCATGGTATATCTGATTTCAGGAGCCAGCGATTCAACTACTCCTTTGCGGTACATTTCACAGATGTAACAGCATAATTGATTTCCCGCTTCCTCGACAAGGGTCACATATGGGCAGTAATGAGTGATTATTTTGTCCTCTTCCACTGTGACTTTTAGACCTAGAACCTTAGCCGCATAGGCGCAAAGCTTTAGGCCGTTTTCCACTGTAGCTTCTTTAACGTTCAAGAGTTCTATGAGGTCTTCTCCATCGGCTTCGCCTACTTTTTTGCAGCTTTTCGAGATGATCTTCAGTCCCACTTCACTTCCAGTTGTCCAGAGGATTCCCTCTCCCATAAAGGCCAGCATTCTTCCTAAGCCTCTTTTAACTAGTTCAAGTTTGTATCTTGCAGGGACTAGGTTGTGTTCTAGGGCTGTTTTAAGCACAGGGCTAGGTAGAGGCGGCAGTTTAACTTTCCATTTTAACTCGTATTCCTTCTTTCCAGGCGGCTCCACTATTCTGATTTCGTTCCCCTGGATCAACAGGACGTACTCATTGTTTTCAATATTAGGATCCAAGTGTTTTGTGACATGAAGCGAGTAAACTCCTCTCACGTCTTCGCCTACCCGTGTTTCGTGTCTTCGGAGTTCTAGGACGTTGTCGGCGTACTTGAGCATGTCCATGAGGACTCTTTCTTTGATTTGTTTTCCGCCGATCAAGAACAGTGATGTTGCCTTTTTTCCTCTGAGTATGTCAACCGTTTTAGTGAAGATTTCAAGCAGCGCCTTTGGGTCTTTCTGGTATAGGCTGAAGGGGAAATCCCAGAAGAAGGTTGCTTGGTCTTCTAAGTTTTCGTATAGGAAGATGGATAGTTTGTAGGAGTCGAAGGGATGTATGGTGGTGTACCCTGGGACTTCAACTGAGCTGAGGACGACGGGTTTCAATTTGAGGTGTTTGGTGGGTCCTGAGGTTATGGATATGCCTTCTTCTCCTTGGAGGAAGGTTTTCAGGAATGTTTCTTGGGGGAAACTGATTCCTCGGAGTAGTATTACGTTAACTGCGCTAGGCGGCGTAAGCTTATCTGTTAGTGTTTTCACTTATTTTGCCCCCATCGTTGTTTACATCAATTCTGAATGGGACAGAAGTATATAACAATTATATCGAAAATGGGACTATAAGAAAACACTGTAACAGTGTCACTATGCGCTGCTGTTCGAGGGTTACACCAATTTTAGATAACGCGACTCCTTAACATCTTACACAATTGAGCAGTTGAACGATTGGGAGAACTTGCGATTGTTAAGCTTTAAAATTAGGTTTCGTCAAGAGTTTGAGGTGAAATGAAAATATGGACATAGTCGGAGCAGTAATCATAACCGCCATACTCGTCGGGTTAAACATCCTTGGATATGTGATTTACAAGAAGTTCGGAGAAAAACACGGATACAAAGATAGGTTTGGTCTAGGATAAGTTGAAAGGAGCTGTGAAAGAATGAAGAACGGGCGTGTTCCAACCGGTATAGAAGGCTTCGATAGATTAGTAGAAGGCGGAATTCCAAGAAACAGCATCATTCTAGTTGCTGGCGGACCCGGCGCTGGAAAAACTGTATTTTCAGCTGAGTACATTTACAATGGAGCATCAAATGGAGAGAAGGCAGTTTACGTCTCCTTTGGGGAAACGGCCGATGTTTTCAAGGATTACATGCAGAGATTCGGCTTTGACTTTGCTAAGCTGGAGAAAGAAGGCAAAGTTGCGATTGTTGATCTGACGGTTCCTAAACTTGGATTAGAGACAAATTTAGACTTCATAGAGCAGAAAGTCAAGGAATTAGATGCTAGGAGGCTGGTTATCGACTCCTTCAGCGCTATGGCTTTAGCTTTAGGTGAGAAGACCAGTATCAGAAACACTCTTCGCAGACTCTCAAACCTCTTTCGGGATATGAAATGCACCAGCCTTATGGTGACAGAAGTATCAATCGGCTCGCAAACCATCGGAACAGGGATAGAAGAGTTTTTGGCTGACGGAATCATCGTTCTAGATACTTCGTTGAGGGGGGGACAGTTGGAGCGTAATGTACTGATCCGAAAGATGCGGGGCACCAAACACAGCGCAAAGACTTATCCGTACTTAATTACAGATCACGGGATCGCCGTAGTTGGATAATCCATTTCCAGATTTTATGAAGTTTAAGGGTTGTAACCCTTGAGTTCAATTAAAGCGGGCTTAAATGTTCTCACCAAAAGACATAAAAAAATAATCGAAAGAAGAAGCACAGGCATTAAAGATCTCGATGAGCTTTTGGAAGGTGGTTTTCCAAACCATTGCGGCGTCCTCCTTCTAGGCCCGCCTGGATGCGGGAAAAGTGTCTTTTGTAGACAGTTCTTATGGGCGGGGTTAAAAAATGGAGAAATTGGAGTTTATATTGCCTATGACCATTCACCAGACGATATCAGGGATTCCATGGCGTCATTTGGCTGGGACGTTACTCCTTATGAAGAAAAAGGCACCTTCGCCATCATTGATTGCTATAACGGTCCCTTGGGAATAAAATCCGGTGAAAAATATTACGTGGAATCTCCCCTTAATGTAGATGAATTCATCTACATCACCGATAAGTGTGTAATCGAAAAAGCACAGCTTGTAGGACCAGATGGAAAAGTCAGAGTAGCATTCGACTCAGGATCCCCGATAACTAATGTCCTGAAACTTGCGGGTCTCTTCAAGACAAGTAAGCGTTTTCAAATGTATCTTAAAAAATACAATGTTGTTGGACTCCACGTGACACATCAAGGCATGCAGAATAAAATCATCGAGACCTTTCTTAGGCAGGCGGTTGACGGCGCCATCGAGTTTGACAAGCGGATAGAGAACGACATGATGAACTACTATCTATGGATAAGCAAAATGCCAATGACCGCCCACAGCAGAAGAGTCCAGCGGTACGTAATAGATAAAAACGGCATCTCTATTGTAAAGAAAAAACATTCCGAATAGAATACTTTTTGCCGAATCCAATGTTTTCCATATTGCTATTTTAATATAAAAACATTAAAAATTTCCATCATGGTAAATTTAAATGTAACAATGTAATATTGAGCTAGAACTAAGTATCATAAATTTCATATAAGTATTCTTAATAGTACTTTAAATCCATCTAGCCAACCCCGAGCATGGATGAAAAGGCAATGTCAGGACCTAAGCCCCCAGGAAAAAGGTTACCCGCCTTAATTTGGATGGCCAGACCATGGAACTCTCTAACTTTAGACACAATGTTCTGCGTTACGGGTGCTGTCATAGCAGTAGGAGGCATTCCACCGCTAGTCCCTACCCTGCTTGTGACCATAGCCGCCGCTTTAATTCACTCGTCCGGCACCGTCCTAAATGATTTAACCGACATCGAGGTTGACAAAAAACTCTTTCCGAATAGGCCCTTAGCCACAGGTACAGTTACCCCCACTGATGTTTTAGTTTTTTGGGCCGCTCTTTCAGGCATTGCTATGGCAATTGGATGGTACCTAGACATTAGGGTATTTGGATTAATGTTTCTGCTGTGGCTTTTCGGGATTTTTTATTCCTGGAAGCCGAGAATCAAGGATATCCTTGCATTTAATGAGATGTTCGTTGGGATATCCCACATTTTTCAGATAATTGCTGCTGCGTGGGCCGTTGGTAAGGGAATAACACCTACCCTTTTGTTTTACTCTCTTATTCTTGTCATGTGGATTTTCGCAGGTAGACATTGGCGTTCGTTCATTGACTACGAAACCGATATGAAATATGGTAAGATAACTCTGCCAGTTAAGTTGGGGGTACCTAAAGCCTCAAAAGTTGTGGGCTTCATTTGGGCCTTTGCCCCAGTCATCTCCATGTTAGCTATTCTCTTCAAAACCATGAGTCCAGCATTCTGTTTCGTGATGATTTTCTCTGGCGCATTTGCATTTCAAAACGGCATTGATTTGGCGAGCGATCCGTCGCCTGAAAATGCTAGGAATATGTTTGAGGGGCGTGAACGCTCAATTCTGATTCCTCTCATGGGGTGGTCGATAGCCTTCATTGTTGGAACGCTGCTTTATCCTTTATGGGTTATTTAACGAGCTTTATTGTTGGACGTTGCTCTATTACAAAAAAAGGCAGAGGCAAAAGCAGAAAATGTTTCCTTATACCTACTCTAATTCCTCCTGGACGGGATAAAAGAAAATGTGGCAAGATTACTACCTTGCACTCTATGGATTAGCAATTCTTTTAGCTCCGGCAATCCACCCTAAGATGGTTCTTAATTTTAAGTGGATGGATAAAGAAAGAGCAACCCCAATGATAGCCGTCATAGGCGGACTAACCCTTCTTTACCCTTTTCTAGCGCTCTCCATCTACCGAACCGTTCTCCAAATCTTCTTAATTCTATGCACTATGTGGGGAATATTCGCCGAATTGTTCTTGATAGAATGGAACCTTCCCATCTCTAAAAAACAAAAATACGTCTTTAACCTGATTTTCGTTATAACCAATGCGATTCAAATAATTGCGTTAATTACGAGCTAAAAGCCCACTAACCCCTTAGTGAACACATGTATCCCGAATGGAAATAAACGATTTTAAAGCGCCTGCCTATTTTTGCTTTCAGAACGGGGAGATATCAGTGGAGAAGCGATTCATTTGAGTTACGATGAGGAATACGTAAAGAAAATAAACGCCCTTGACCTGATAATAGAGGTCCTAAAAGAACATGAGAAAAACTTAGATGCGCTGCTAAGCAAGCTTGAAACCATTATAGCAACCCGTGAGACTAGAGCGCAGAAAGAAAAACACGAAATTTCTGAACTTCCCCGTCGTGAACCGCGGTTCTTACAATGTAGACGATGGACGGAGTTCAAGGAAAGAAGCCGGGGAGCAGGGCAAGTGTCCTTCAAAGTGGAAAACAACGCTTTTATTGTGGATTCCGAAGTAGACGGAGAAAACTACAGATACATCGAAAATTTGCAAGTGCCAAAAGAGCGACTTGCCATCCACCTAAAAGGATACGAGGAGGAATACGTGGATAACACCGGAAGAATCGCTGGGGTCTTCAAGCGAACACTGAAATGCGGACTGCAAACTTCTATTAAAAGCCTAAAATTCAGCTCCCGAAAAGGAGAGGAAATTCTAGTTTTAATTTATGACCTCGACCTGCAAAGGGTGAAACGGTGGCTTTCCAGAGAGTTAAGAATACCCACAGAAGAAATTACAGCAGGGGAACTCCTCTTCTAACTTCAAGAGGCAGAGTCTCTTTAACCCTTCTGAAGTAACTTATAGTTCTGCGTCCCTTGTCAGTAATTTCGTACCTCACTCTTTCCCCTCTACTCGTACTGACGATTAATTCTTGGTCAAGTAAGAAGCGTAAATATTTTTGCATTGGGTTCCAACTGAGGTTGGCTTTGTACATTATGCGTGTTGGTTTTCCAACGCCCTTTGATATAATTTCTAAGATGTCGATACAGGTCTCCAATTTGGATCTTCTAACCATAGGTTTGTCCCCTGTGTAACTGAAATACAACCACTTTTTCACTGATAAGCTTTTCCCTTTATGGATTCAGAATCCACATTTTGCCTTCATAACCGTTATTATATTACAGCGCCTATGTCTGTTTTGAACGTGTCGAATTCGGATACGTCAAAGGCGGAAACACGTGTGTACACGCATAAACCGGGAACGAAAATTAAAGGCTCGTTTGGGGGACTAATTTATGAGATCTTTTAAAACTGGGCATGAATTATTCGACGTGATTTCTAATCTCAAAACAGGATCCCTCATAACTGTTCTAGACGAAAGCTACTCCGAGTCCCTTGATTTTCTAAACGCCCTATTATCAAATCATAAGAACTTACCGGTTTACGTCCTCACGCCACACGAGGTTGAAACACCCTTTGAAATCATAAAAATCGATGTCACAAAATCACTGAACGACATAAACCTAACTGTCGCCAGCGTACGCGAAAAAATCAAAAAGGGAGTTATAATCCACCGTTACCTGCCCTACATTCTCCTAAAAGAAAACGAAAACGCGTTTCTGAGAATGCTGAACTACTGGTCTAGCAAGATAGCCGACACAGAACTTGTTGAATTCTTCCTCCTTCCACAAGGCACATTCATGCCGTTTGAAAAGAAACTACAAGCAGTGACAGACGGTGTGATCGTTATTAAGGTGGGGAAAGACGAAGAAGGCTACCAACCAACCTTCTCAATTCTCCGCGGGTCCAAGCCCACCTACCATTTCGTTGAGTTTCCCTGCTTCATAAACAAAGGCCAACTTTTGATAAAGTGGGGTGACCGATACAGGTTCCGCGCGCCAGAGAAACTCGACATACCCTTCGAGAAGCCTGAGAAGAAGAAACCAGCGCGAGGAGAATTAGTAGCCAATCCATATTGCATTTAGTCATAATGATTGAAAAATTCACAGTTGCATCGCTCTTGATTTTAATAGAAACTGTTATGCGTTTGATGAAAGAACTCGATGTCTCAAGGCAAACATGGCAGGAGAATAATGGTCTACGATCATAAAATATATTTAAAACAAACTCTCAATTGACAATGGGGTCTTGAAAATCATGGCAAAGCAAATGAAAACCGGGATAGCAGGACTTGACGACCTGATTTACGGAGGTTTTCCTCAAGGCAGATGCGTACTAGTGCTCGGCGGGCCTGGAAGTGGAAAGACGATACTTGGGCTTCAGTTTATGTATAAGGGTGCTTCAGAGTTTAATGAACCAGGAGTTTATGTAACTCTTTGTGAAAGCCCTGACGAAATTCGCGAAAATGCGCTTCAGTTCGGGTGGGATTTGAAGAAACTGGAGAAAGAAGGAAAGCTGTTAATCCTTGATGCCCGTCCCGTTTCAGTCACAGAGGCTGGTTACATAGTTCCTTCGCGAGAACTGTTTCAAGGTGAGAAAATACCGTTCAGCCGTTTGGTGAAGCTGATATCTGATAAGGTTTCAAAAGTAGGTGCGAAACGTTTGGTCATAGACTCATTGAATGTGCTGAATCTGCAGTACGAGAATAATTTTTATGTTCGCCAAGGCACTCTAGGTTTGATTCAAGCGTTGGGACAAATGGGTTGCACTACATTTTTGCTATGTGAGAGACATGGCGAAGCGGAGGTTCTCCTTCAGGAGTTTCTGGCTCAAGCGGTCACGGTTCTTCACTACATTCGGCGTGAAGGTCTCATGATTCGAGCATTTCAGATACTGAAAATACGTGGAGCCAAACACAGCATGCAAGTCCACCCGATGGAAATAACCGACAAGGGAATAGTCATTCACCCCAAGGAAAGAGTCATCGAAGCATAAACTCTGCTCCTAACAAACGAAGTCTGGTGTCCGTGTCGAAAAGCAAGTTCAGGGGTTAAAGATTGGGAACAGTCCGCGTTTCAATTGATATAGGCACAGGGAAAGTTGAGGTTGAAGGAGACAGCGTAGAGGAAGTTTTAGCTAGGCTTAAAGACCTTCCTGGGGCGATTCCAGAAATCTCGGATAAGATCAACCAAGTTCATTTAGCCATCCCGAAGCCTACCACGCCTAAAGGCGTCAAATTGACGTACGAAATTTTACGCCTCAAAAAGAAAAGGTGGTTTGAGAAACCTAAGGATGCCCGGCAAGTCATAAAGAAACTGGACAGGATGGGCGTGCCCGCCACTAGAAAGCAAGTTTCCTCCGCGCTTGCATGGCTTACAAGAAAGGGCGAACTGAACAGGAAAAAAGAAGGAAATCAAATAGTTTACTCTACAACACCAAGCGTGGTAAAATTCTAAACTCGTCTGTGCCCTGCGAAAAAATAGCAACTCCAGTGTTACTTCATAAAAACATTGGAGTAACCTCTTTTTGATTAGTTAGTACCCTTTACTGTTTTTGTTGTGTCCACTCTGGAAATAATGATTAAAAAGGTTCTTGCGAAAGAAAAGTGTCGAGGCTAGTCGATAAGCCAGTCGGTTAAGAAAGTCAGGTTGGGAAGTTGCATTCCATTAAGGGGCGCTGTGAGTTCAGCGTTTCGATTGCGGTAACTCACCGAAGAGTTTATATCGTTAAACTGTTAAACATTAATTAGATGTCGCTACAAATCCCGGGCGGAGGTAATCATACGGCACAAACAAAAATGCTGGTAGACCTCATAGAGGGAGAGATCCCTCCAAGCAACATTTTTCTAATCGGTCCGCCCGGAACCGGCAAAACTATCTTCGGCGAAAACATCGTCTGTGAAGCTCTACTGAAAGGCGGCAAATGTCTGTTTATTACATTGGATCGCCCGCCAAACGAGGTGCGCCGAAGTCTCTTAACTCTCGGAGTTGACACAAAGGAACTTGAAGCCACAGACCGCTTCGCTATTTTCGACGGATACACTTGGATTTCAGGGAGATCCGAAGAGACCTACCACGTTGACAATCTCACCAACCTCAATGAACTAATTTTTAAAGTTTCTGATGCAGCCTCTGCTGTAGGTGACTCAATGGTGCTTGTGATGGATTCTATTTCGACGTTGTTAACCTACAACAACGAGGGCGGCATCCAGAAGTTTTTGCAGGTGATCATGGCGAGAGTTAAGGAGTGGCAGGGCGTTGGGCTCTATATCGCAGAACACGGCGTGCATAGTGAGGCATTCTATAACTCCTTGCGCTTTATGGTTGACGGCGTTTTAGAAATGAAAATGTATGAAGTTGGCGGCGAACTGAAGCGGTTCTTTAGGGTGCACACGTTTAAGATGGCTGGTCATAACACCCGATGGGTTCCATTCACCATCGGTCAACATAGGGAGTTTGTTCTTGGAAAGGGCTTCAGTTTTGACGACTTCACTGAAATGAAAGATCACATGACAATCGATCTAGACGGCACACTTTCCATTCACGGAACAAGATTTTGTTTAGAACGATCGTCTACTTTTGTGGACTTAACTCAAGCACTCATCAGTGTGCTCGGCAAAGATCAAGCTGAAGTTGCCCTCTATAAGGCTGGAAAGCAAAGCGGCGAAAAAATAGCGAGGAATCTAATAAAGAAAAATCTAAATTCCACGCCTAGAAGCCTCCTCAATATGTGCCTTAAAGATCTTCAAGCTCGAGGTTGGGGCAACGTGACTGTAAGCGAGTTTGATGAAGGAAGCGGTTTCATAAAGGTGAAGTATTACAATCCTTTAATCGGCACAGCCTTTAAGGATCAAGACTGCTCAGCAGACTCAATTGTCGCGGGCATAGTTTCGGGAATTGTAACCTCCATTACCGGGAAACAAAATGAAATTGTAGAAACAAAATGTGTAGCTGAAGGCAATCAATATTGTGAATTCATTTCAAAGTCACAAGGTGATTAAAATGGTTAAATATGTTAGACTGCCGTTTGCCATGCGGCGTGCCATCGACACCGCCACAGAAAGAGAAGTCACTGAACCTTTGGAAATAGCCATGGTTATGTGCGACCTTAAACATCAACGAACCAGCAGCAGATTCAACATCAACAAGTTAGGTGCATTATTCCGAGGAAGCCACGCTACAGAAAAACTGTCATTTGTCATTAAAACCTATTGGCCTTTCTGGCTGATTCCCTTCGAACGTGAAAAAAGCCTATTGTTGGACGGACTCGGGCTGTTCAGTCGCACTTTCTATCATCCGGAGATTCCGAATGTTGACGAGTTCATCAAAGACATCAGCATGGAAGAAGAAAAACTGGAGAAAGTTGAAACATCGTTGGATCACCACAGGTTCCGCCACAGGCATTTCGCTGATATGCGTCCTGTCACCATAGCCGGGATGATCCCACATGATGACTTGATTCGTGACCTCCTCGTCTACGTGCATCATTCTTGGGCGGAAGTTTCAGATGACCCTACAATGCTAACTCCAAGGTTACCTCTTCCCCAAGCTAAGGAAAAAGCGCGAGAGTTTATTTCACTTAAAACCGCATGTGAACGGGACATTGAAAAACTGAATCTTGCTGATAAGGCTCTCCTAAAAAGCGTCAGCGAGTACATTAATCAAGTGGATGCTAGGAAGCAGCAGGTTGAGGATCAGTATGCTGGGAAGATCGCAGAATTTCAAGTGGCAATAAACAAGCGCGTTGCCGATCTTATGCGCAGTTGTCAGGCTGAAGCTGAGATTGTGATAACCAATGCCAACATGAAGTTAGACACGCTGAAGAGACGGTACGAAGAGCAAGAAAAAAGTGAGGCAGAGTTTCAGTCCAGAATAGAGAGCAATCAAAGCAAAATAATTGAACTGAAATTCAGGCTTATGAAAGCCGGGGAACATGAATCAGGGTACTTAAATAAAGCCATCGCTGACATGGAAGTCGCTGTTGCCCGTGATCGAGAGGAACGCGCCTTAGTGCAGAAACAGAAGCAACTCTTAAGCATCGAAGCGGAATCAACTGAAGCTGATCGGGAGAAAAGACTGGCTGCGATTAGGACCAGATATGATGTGCAAATCAAAAGTGAACGCGACAAAATCATGAACCTAGTGAGAGAAAAAGACAAGCTTCTGGTTGCTTTGGAAGGCAGGAAGGGTCTAATTCAAGAGAAAAGAGAAGACATCTCCGAACAAATCCTACAGTTAAGAGAACGCTTGAAGGACTACAGGTTTGTCGAGCTTGAGAAGGCGTGCGTAACTCTACCGCCTAGGCTCACGGAAATCGAAGGCATTCTTCTTCCAATCTATATCGCCCGTTTCGAATCAGGAGAATCCGGAAGATACGTGGTTCTTTCGCCAGCAATGGTCAACGAAGGAAAAGGATTTGAAAAACTAAAAAGTTTAATCAACATGGCTAGATTCCTTGAGCCCAGATCTAGGTCCATTAACGAAGTTCTAAACGAAACGTTCCAAGGGGCACTTCAGAATAACGCTGATTTGAGCGAAGAAATCAACAGAAAGGCCGAAACTGCCAACTTGCTGAAGAATCGCCGTGTTAAGGAACTATTCAATGACGGTCTGCTTCTAATGAAAGAGGAAGGGTTAATCTCAGACAGACGATACAGCAGCTTAAAATCATCAGTTGCTCTGCAATTTGCATAAAGGGTTAAGTGCAATGTACGTGCCTTGGAACTGCTGATGGCTAGGCTAGACCCCCTATAGTTTTATTTGTGGTCAAATAGGCTACAAATAGACGAACTGTAAAAAAATATGCTTTAACATGCGTAAAACTGAAAAGGTTTATCCGTCATTTCTTTTTCAGATGGTGAAAACTTGAGTGGAAGCTTAATGTTACTCCGAGTAGCAGTTGTTATATCCTTTATGTTGTACGCTTCGTGGAGTGACATTAAAACCCGCGAAGTTTCTAACAAAGTCTGGGCGGTTCTCGGCCCCGTGGGGCTTGCCTTAACATTAATTCAAATGTTCCTAACCGGTTCTTACTTAATGCTTGATGACTTCGCTCTGGCATTCCTGATCACGACAGGTCTAGCAATAGGGCTGTTTTACCTAGGGTTTTTCGGAGGAGCTGATGCGAAAGCCCTCATTTGTCTCTCCGTTTCCCTTCCTTTCATCCCAAACGAGTTCTTCAGTCCCTTCTTCAGTCTCATTCCTTTTCTCCCAATCTCCGTGTTCTTTAACGCAATTCTTACCTCCATCTCCGTGGCTCTTTACGCACTGCTTCGCAATGTGTTTTGGGTTGCGTCCGGCAAACCACTCTTTGAAGGCTTAAAGTCTGAACCGCTATCTAAAAAACTAGCGAGTTTATTTACCGGCTACAAAGTCAAAGTTGCCGATTTAGACAAAATTTACCTGTACCCCATCGAAAAAATCGAGGAAACCCCAGAAGACGGAATAACAAGGAAATTTCAAGTTTTCGTTCAAGCAGAAGCTGAAAGAGAGGCTGCCGTAAATAAAATTGAGGAGTTTTCGAAAAGGGGGNTAGTGAAGGAGGTCTGGGTTACCCCTGCTCTGCCCTTCCTTGTTTTCATTACAGTTGGGTTGTTTGCGTCTCTTCTGTTCGGAGATATTATCTTCTGCTTTCTTTCCCTAATTTGGAAAATATAAAACATGAAGGTTGAAGCGGCGCGAACCGGCGCTTTCTGTATTATTTGCGCCTTTTTCGCGCGCGCTTTTTGGTTTTAGGGTTCTCAGGCGTCTGAACTGGTTCGATTGCGCTTTCTTGGCTTTCCTCGGTGATCGCTTTTGCCTCGGCTTCTTTTTCTTGGGTTTCTGGCCTCACTTCTTCAGTTACTTCGATTGCTTCCGTTTCTTCAAGCTCAAATTCATGTGAAGGTCGCGGCGTTCTCCGGCGTCTCCAATAAAGGAAAAATTCAATGCCTACTGCAGTTGCGAGGGAAACACCAGCATACACCATGTCTAACGTGTTCCAAAACGAAAAGGTTCCTACGGGAAGCTGGTTCCATGCTACTAAGCTCATGCGCGCGCGAAGGTTGGCGATCCAGAATACAGCTGAACATACCGCTATCCACTTTGCGATGTTTAATGGTGCCCAAAGGCGTAAAGGCGTTAACTGAGTCCTCTGTGGCGCAATTTCTCCGGTTGCCTCTGTCTCTTCTGTTGCTTCAGCAATTAGGTTGTTTATGTCGTTGACTGATTCTTCGAGCTTTTGGATTCTAGTTTCTATTTTCTTCATTTTATCCAAGATTCTGAGAACATATGCTCCCAGTTCTTCCACTTCACTGCTCACTTTCCAAGACCTCCTTTCTTAATTTTTTAAGTATAGATTTACCAGACTTTTTGCTTAACTTAGGCACATCCTCTTTTCCCATCATATCCTTTATGAGCTCCAGCCGAGATTTAACCGGCTTTTCCTCTTCTAGCACAGATTCCTCTGTTTCTTCTGCTACTGGCGGCATTTCCTCCGTTATCGATTTAACTTCAACTTCAGGCTCGACAGGTTTAGGTCTCTCCTGCTGCTCGACTTGCTCTTGTTGCTCGCTTCTCTCAGGTAACTGTAAAGTTCCATATTGTTTTTGTTGTCGGTATATATGCAACTCAGACTTCTCAGTTGCTTCTTCGTCTGGAGGTGGAACTAATGGAAGGGGTTCCGGAACTTCAGGGGTTTGGGGAATCGGTTCAGGTGGTGTTGGAACAGGTTCGGGTTTCTTAGCCTTTCGGCGTCTAACTCGATAACCCCCTTGAAGTATGGCGTCAATTGTGAAAGCTATTGGTCGGATCATAGCGCCGTTTGTGCGCATGTACATTGCAACTATGTTCTTCAGGTTGTCTAGGCACTGATTTCTAGCCTTGAAGTTTTCATTAAGTGTGCTTTCCACCTCTTGCATTCCCGTCTCCAAGGCTTCCGGAATCCTTTCAACATCCTCACTTACCTTTTGAACATTGCGGAAAAGGGAAGTTAATCCTGAAAGGATCATACTTTGCTTTTTGATGAGCATGTCAAATTGTTTTCTGTTTTCGTTAAAAGTCGATTGAAGGCTACCCAAGTTTTCTGTTAATTTCTTCGCGAGTTCTGTGTGATCCTTAACTATGGTTGCCGCTTCGTTTATGGCTTCTTCGTTAGTTTGAAGAGCCTTTTGGAATTCCTGTTTAGCTTTGGCAAGATCGTCGAAAAATGGTTTTAGTTCATCAACTCCAATCTCTTTTACTATGGCTCCTTCAAATTTTTTCTTCGACTGCATTACCTTATCGACGGTTGACTTTAGCTCTTCTTGAGCCTTTTCACCAACTGAGAGACGTGATTTGAGCTTTCCGATCAGACCTGATGAGCTCTCAATAAATTCGCTGGACATTTTCGCAGTTTCGCTGAGTCTTCCGATTGTCTCTGTGGAAAGGGCGCTTATACTCTCTATATTTTCACTTAAAGTCTTTGTCTGAGCATCAAAGGAAAGTTCAGCTTCTTCGATGATGCCTATGACTCTTTTACAGAGGCGTTCAGCTTTATCGACCTGTAATTTAACAACTTCACTGATTTCACTTTTGAAAGCTTCAATTTGAGAGTGGTCTTCCAGCAGTTTCTGGTCCATTTCAGACTCTAAACTGGCAAGAATTTCTTGTAAATCGGCTACTGCCTCAGCGCCGCCAAACGCTTCAATTAGATCTTGGTTTTTCTGCATCCAGTCTTTGAAGGCATCTTTTATTCTTTTGCTTTCACCTTCTTGGCCATTAGAAAGTTCGTGAATTAGAGATTTGATTTCGTGTAAATCTGAAATGCAGAGGTTGAATATAGTTTTGCTTTTGTTCTTTATTTTGGAGATTGACTTGATGTTGCCACTTAAATTGTTTAATCCTTCCGTGACTTTGCTTATCGATTCAACAAGTGATTTTCCAGCATTAGCTGAGAATTCGGCATGCTTCTGTATCTCGTCAGAGACTGTTTCCCCCTCAAATTGAGCTATTATGCTTTCTATTTCGCGCCAATCTGAGATATGAGCCTTAAATAAGCCTTTAACGCTCTTTTCAAATTTTGTGGTGCTCACCGTTCTTTTCTTCAAGTTGTCTTCGACTATTCGTTGCAGTTTCTGTAAGTTAAGCAGGGGTTCCTTCACTATTTTTGATTGAGTCGTTATCTTAGCGACCTCGTTAATCCACCCCGTCTCCTTGGTCTGATTTGTAGCCTCTAACAGCGCAGTCTTCAACTCTTCCAACACAGTCTTTTCGTCATTAATTTGCTGAAGGCTTTTCTGGACAAATTCAACGAGTGGATTTAAGGTTAATTTTAGTTCGTCCAACTCGGAAGGATAATTCTTTTTCTTTTCATTCACTGCATCCTTAATTTGCGTTGTTTTCTGACGGTAATCGTCCGCGACTTCGTAGAAAGCATGCTCTGAAGCGAATAGGGTTTCGATAGCGGGTCTTATTTTTTCGAGGTCCGGCGATTCTTTAGTTGATGCTTTCAACCTAGTCACCTAATAGGCATGAGTAATACTAATTGTTAAACAGTTTAACTATTTATGCCTTTCTATTCTTAATAGTAAAATTTCTCTTTTTCCACCGCTCCCGCTGTCTCTAACGGCTCTACCGATGTCACTGCCTCCGTCGACCGCACCCTCGTTATATCTAAACTAATGCCGTTTTCGTTAATTTCAAATGGAATAAGTCCAAGGGGATGTTTAGTTCCTTTCATTTTTATAATGCGGAGGGCTCTAGATGAAGTTTTTCCGTTTTCAGTGAAGGGATACAGCCTAATGACGCCGTCAGCTAAGAACTCTTCCACTCCCCAACGGCTAAGTTGCCCTTCCTCAATTTCAGAAGTTATTATCGCCGTGCACTTAAGCTCCCTCAAAAGAGCGAAGACCCTTAAGATCACATCGCGAATTTTCTTGGTATCTCCGAATTGATACGCAAAAGCCGTGATAGAATCGATAACAACCCGTTTTGCCCTCACTCTCTCCAAAGTTTCAAGAATGCCCGTAATAAAGGAAGTAGTTTCCAGAGGACCTAAAACCTTAATTTTTTCCGCTGTGGGAAGTTTCGCCAGAGTAGCATAAGCATCCAGAATCGCTATTTGGTTATCCAACTCAAGGTCTCTAAGGTCCCAACCGAAAGGTTTAGCTCTCCGGCGTATAATCTCCGGCTTCTCATCTAGGGCTATGTAGGCGCCTCTTTCACCGCATTCAACTGCCCCGCTGTGGAGGAACTGTAAGCTGAATATGGTTTTTCCTGAACCGCACAGACCGGAAACTAAAACAACGTTACCTTCAGGTATTCCGCCCCCCAAAGCTTCGTCTAAGCCCGGTATTCCCGTTTTCACCCTTTTCGTACTGCGCATTGGGCTAACTTGACCGGTAATTTTTATAGCGCCGCAGACGTAGCCTTCGAACATGAGGTCCTGCATTTTGTTTCCCTATCTTTATGCGGGGGGAGCCACGAGTTCGAGGGAGAAATCAAAGGTGTCGCCTTCAACGCTGCCAGTAGTAAGCTTAATGTTGATCCAAAGTTTGGCTGTTTCTTTAGGACCTAAAGTTATCGGGTTTTTGCTTCCGTCAGCCACTTCAGTTTTGCCTTTAACTACTTTGAACTGCAAATGGTTTGTTTCCCCGTACCTGAGAAAAGCTTCTAAGTACTCAATAATGCTCATGTCCGGCTCTTCCTTATATGACCAGGAGCCGGGGACATATTGAAGGTAGATGGGGTAGCTTTCGGTTTCTGACGTGTTTTGAATCATGAACACGCTTGGGTATCTTGCCTTACGGTCAATGTAGGCGATAATGTCGCTTTTCACACTTGCGCCTTCTTCTTCAATTGAGGAAACGTTGTCTCCTCCTTGAACGAATACAACGGGGTGCTTCTTTACGGAAACCTTCCATTGGGCGATGCTCAACTTAAACCTCCCTCGTCAGTCGGTATTTTATTATGGGATAGAGTTCCTTCTCTATTTTCTATATTTAACATGCTGAATTTTTTATTCGTTACCTCGGTATTGGACGTATCGAAAGGTAACATTTGAATCACGTTCCTAGATGGGCATCAAGGGATATCCAGTGCCCATATAAATTAAGCCAGCTTTGTTCACTTCATTCGGGTCGAAAATCCGTTTTGCGTCAATGATAGATGATCGTTTTTTCATTTTCTTAGCGAAGTCGGAAGGCCTTAAGTACCTGTATTCGGGATGATCGACCATAATGATCGCGCAGTTGGCGGCCTTCAATGCGTCTTTGACGTTTCTAGTGGCTGATGCTACGTCCCTCAAATGTATTCTCACTAGGTCTAGGTTTGCGTATGGGTCATGGATCGCAACTTTCGCTCCCTGTTCAGTTAATGCTTTAATAACCTGAAATGATGGAGAATTTTCAATGGTTGCCACTCCCGCTTTTGAACTAACCCCTAAGACCGATACCTTTGACTCTTTAATTGGAAGTCCCATTGTGCCAAAAGCATCCTTTACCATTTCCAAAACTTGGCTGGGCATGTGTTCGTTGATTCGGTGTCCCCAAGTTATCAGCTGCGGATTGTAACCTGAACGGATCGCCTGAAAATTGAATAGGAAGAGGCTGTTTTGAGCCTTTTTTCCTCCAGCGGGTCCAGGAGAGGGTATGTATATTCTTGGGCGAGTGTTTATAGCTTCAATTACATCTAACGCGTCAACACCCAATTTCTGGCATGTCGTCGCAACTTCATTTGCAAATGCCAAGTTAACGTCAGAATACACTTCTTCGATTAGTTTTGCGGTCTCTGCGACCTTGATGCTTTTGACAGGATAAATCTCAGCTGGGAAAACGCTGAACAGAGCTGCGGCAGCATTCAAACTTTTTTGATCGATTCCCCCAACAATTTTTGAAGCAGTTCTTAACTCAAATATGACGTTTCCCTCTTCTGCTTTTTCCGGCATGTACGCAAGGCCGAATTGAGATCCTGCTTTTAGTCTAGATTGAGTTTCTAGGATTGTTTTGATCAGTCCCTCGGTTGTCCCCGGTGTGACAAGTCCCTTGATTATGACTAAGTCTCCTTTTTTAAGGGCGCCGCCGATGCTCTTGCAAATCTCTGTTAGTCGCGAGAGGTCTGGGGGGTAATCAGGCGGTGGTCCAATAACGGCGTTTATTGTTATTATGGCTACATCTGATTTTAAGAAAGCGTTAAAAACGTCTGTTGTAGCCTCGAATTTGTTTTGTTCTATGTTTTTTTTGAGAAGCTTTTTAAGGCTCATTGATTTTTCAACGGCTTTCTTATATTTTTTGCTCAACCCTTTGATGTGTGCACCTTTTTCGTTAAGTTCCATTGACATTCCGCATGAAGGACAAAGAATGTCGCCTTGAAAGTTGAGCAGTGTAACTCCGCAGTTTGGGCATAATCCTCTGGCTAATTCAGCTTTTTTGCCGAACACTCCCTGTTTCATGAGCCATGCAAGGTCGTGTTCCGCAACGTCGTTTTTTCCTTTTGCTAGAAGGTCAACGATGTTTGGGTCGGTGTCGCAACCTATGACTTTTGCGCCTTCGTCGGCGAGAAGTGCTGCTAGTGATATGCCGATGTAGTTTAGTCCTGCTATTGTAATTGTGATTTTTCCTTGTCGCAGAGCCTCGGCGACGCTTTCCTTATTTAGGTTTAGTATCTTTGTCATGTGTGCATCACGAACCTTAGACGCTTATTATGATTAACTGTTTGACAGTTAATATAGGTTTCGGTTCTCTTTCACGCGTTGCGGACATAAACTATTTAAAACACCGTTCATATATTGTTAAAATGTTTAACACATAATTCCGATGGATGATCTGAATGCCCCCACAAGCAAAACTGCTTAAAACAGAAATAAAGGGACTAGANGAAGCGATCGAAGGAGGCTTACCAGAAGGAAGCATAATCCTTCTTTTAGGGGATCCTGGAACCGGCATAGATACTTTTGCTCAGCAAATACTCTACCGGCAGGCTTTGAGGGGAGGCACAACCGCTTACTTCACTATTGAGCGTTCACCACGAGACGTTCGAGAAGACATGAGCATATTCGGTTGGGATCTCACTCAACTAGAGGCTTCGCGTGCGTGGACTTTTGTTGATGCCTACACCTCCCGTCTTGCTGGATACTACAAGAAGCTAGGGGGAGAGGTTGAAGAGGCTGAGGTTAGGTCCTCGGTATCCGAGCCTGGCGCTCTTAGCACCCTTCGGAACGAGTTAACTAGAAGGGTGAATGAGAACAGGTGGACNGTTATCGANACCNTGTCGCACTTGCTTATTATGCATGATATGCAGGATATTGTTGATGCTCTNGGTTTGTTCACGATGGGGGTTCGGGATCACGGCGGNTTGCATTTTCTTTTGTTGGTTAANGGGATGCATGATTCTCAGACTATAACCACAATTTCTCATCTTGCGGACGGAGTTATTGAATTTCATACTAAGGAGAGGGCTGGTGTTATGGTGGGTTCGATGCGGATTGCTAAGATGAGGCGGAATTTGGGNAGTTTGAAGTTGATTCCTTACGCGGTTACTGATCGTGGAATTACGGTTGANACCGCCGTTAGGATAGCCTAGAAACAAAGGGAAACTTTATAAGTCATTGCTGTTTAATAATCTAACTGTTAAACAGTTAGAGAGGAGGGGAAAAAATGAAACTCCTAAAACAAAAGAAAGGTATCTCGACCATAATCGCAGTGCTACTAATGATCGTCATCTCTGTAGCAGCAGCCGTCATCACCTACATCTGGATCACAGGCTACATCGGCGGCACAATGAGCGGAATAGAACAGCAATCAGAACAAATGCAGATATCCATCGACGCCGTGTCTAACTCAAGCAGCACAGCATTTGCAGTGGTAGTCCGCAATACAGGCGATATCACAGCCACAGTGAACGCAATTTACGTCGGCACATCAACCTCAAACTTAGTTGCAGCCACCGGTGTAACCTCTGCAGACGTAGCAGTATCAAGCACGGGATCTTTCAGCGGCACATATGGCACTGGCTTCGTGAAAGGAACAACCTACACAATCAAGGTAGTTTGCTCAGACGGTCAATCCGCCACAATAAATTTCAGCCCATAAAGTGGGTTTCCTTGACATCAAACCGTCTCTCCCCCCTTTTTTACATTTATCAACCGTTTAAAACGAGAGGAAGACGAGATGGCAAAAATCGCCTCAAGCTTAAGAAGAATGCTCGCATGTAAGCGTGCGGTTTCTCCAATCATAGCTACGATTCTTCTTCTCGGCATTATAGTCACCGGCATCTCTTTCGTCTATTTTTTAGGCATCCCAATAATAACGAGGATGCAGGACACCTCCATGATCAGGCGAGTTGAAAACTCCATGTTGCTTTTAGGAGATAACATCTTGACTGTGGTCAATGAAGGCCACGGCTCTGAGAGAATAACCCAATTTTCGTATGGAAAAGGAACCCTAATGATCGATCCTAATTTTGCCACTATTAACTTTAAGCTCCTCAACAACACTGTTGTGTTGAATGAAACTGAACAAACTTTGGGAAAGGTTGAATACAGCGTCGACACCCTTTCCAACATCATAGCGTCTGACTCCAGTCTTTATGTCAGAGGCTGGAATTGGAATGTCGTAAACGGTACGCAGGGAGAGCCTAACACCGATCTTACCCGAATTAAAATGGAGCGGATAGGNCCTGCTCTTGTGAATTTGATTCTTGATTTCAGGTCTAGACTTTTTAATTACACAGATCCTAGCGGCAACATTTACATAAANATAANCATTGTTAAACTCACTGTAAATCCCTCCTTAGGGTCCGGCATCGGACCGGGTACTTTTAGCTTCGCGTCTGTGAATCAGGNCGTGACTGTTACCAATTATGATTACGCCTTCGGTTCTTCTAGCACCTTTTCAATTAGTGCTTCTCAAGCTGGCGTTGTTCAAAATGCGTTTTCCTGTACTGTGGGGGCAGGTACAACTGTGAATGTTGAATTCCTCATGACGGAGGTTGAGGTCGGCATAGTATGATGAGAAATAAACAGGGCCAAGCTGTAGCATCGCATGTGATTCTGATAGCTATAACAATGCTCGTTTTCGTTTCGCTTCTTTCATCAGTTAGTTACATAGGCTCAGCGGCGAATAAAGTTGCAAGTGAAGCCCAATTTTCTAGAATATCAGGATATGTTTCTTCCGAGGTCGTTCGAGTATACAATTTACTCTTGTCTTCAAACTCGCCTAGTTCAATAGTTCTGGTGAGTTTAAGTCTCCCTCACACTGTTTGTGATCATAATTATGGAATAATGGTGGAAGTTGTTGAGGGAAAACCGCAGGTAGTTGTTTATGCTGAAGATAATACGAACATTAAGGGTTCTTCGCCCGTTTGTAACGTAGACGCCGAATTTAATGGAACAATCTACAGCACCGCATCTAATCCGGCTGTAAAAATTTCACGATCATCAAATCAGGTGATAAACATATGGCTAGGAAACTCTCTCTAAAACTGAAGAGAAAACGTAAGAAAAAAGTAGTTCCGAAAACGGTACAGGTTCAAGAACCAGAAGTAATGCCTGCCGTTATATCAATTGAAGGTGTACCAGCAGCACCTCCAACTGCGATTGAAGTCTACCCAATTAATGAACCACATGCATACACAGCCATTACTAAGGATCCCGAGACCCAAGAAACCAGGTATGTTATCATTGAACCAACTCTTTCAGACGAAGAGAAACTCATGATGGAACAGATAAAGGATTTTCTGGTTGATGAACTTGACGTAAACCTTAAGGCAACAGAGACAACGAAGAGCGCAGAGGAGTACATAAAGAACAAAGTCTACGAAATCGTCAAGCACTACAAGTTGAAAATCGATAACGCTTCATTGAAGAAGTTAATGTACTTCATTTGGAGAGACTTCGTTTATCTCGGAAAAATCGATGCATTGATGCGAGACCACATGATTGAAGACATTAGCTGCGACGGTGTTAACATCCCCCTCTACGTGTGGCACAGAACCTACGAATCAATTCCAACTAACATATTATTCCCCAAAGCAGAGGAACTCAACGACTTCATAGTAAAACTCGCCTATGCCTCAGGAAGACACGCTTCAATAGCCCAACCTATTGTTGATGCCGCTTTGCCTGACGGAAGCAGGGTCCACTTAACCTACAGCACCGAAGTAACAAGGAAAGGTTCAACCTTCACCATCAGAAAATTCCGCGCGAACCCCCTCACCGTCACCGACCTAATAGAAATGAACACCATATCATCACCGATAGCCGCCTACTTCTGGTTCCTCATCGAACACAAAGCTTCAGTTCTCATCGCCGGTGGAACCGCCTCGGGAAAAACAACATTTCTCAACTGCTTAGCAGGCTTCATACGACCAGAAATGAAGATTGTGTCAATTGAAGACACGCCTGAACTTAACCTGCTGCATGAAAACTGGATTCAAGCAATCGCAAGAAAGGGGTTCGGTCTATCCGGGGAACAAGCTTCAGTGGAAATATCTATGTTCGACCTCCTGAAAGCCGCAATGAGGCAAAGACCCGACTACCTCATCGTAGGTGAGATTCGAGGCTCGGAAGCCTATACGCTGTTTCAGGCAATTGCAACTGGTCACGGTGGATTAAGCTCCGTTCACGCTGACTCTGTGAGTTCAGTAATTCACAGACTGGAATCTGAGCCCATGAACATCCCCAGAACACTGGTAACGGGCATGGACGTTATGGCGCTTCTGAACCGTATAACCATAGGGGATAAGCCAGCTCGAAGAACATTTGTCGTCGGTGAAATTGTTGGTTTAGATCAACGGTCAGGCGAACTGCTCACAAACGACGTTTACCGATGGAGTCCGAAAACCGATGATTTCGCTTACACAGGACGCAGCTACATTACAGAGAAAATCATGAAAACAAGGGCATATTCATTCGATTACGCCAATAAAAACATTCAGCAAAGGAAAGTAATCTTGGACTGGATGGTGAAAAACAAAATCAGAGAACACCAAGAAGTTTCGCAGGTTATCCGCGACTACTATGCTAATCCCACAAAACTTTATGAAAAAGCAAGGCAGGGTCTAGCGTGACCAAAAAATCCAGCAGCTCAAAAATCCGCTACTTTGCCTACGGTCTATTCAGAAACAGACTGGAACGCCTGTTTCCGAAGTTTAAAGGTCTGCATAAGAATCTGCAGAAAGCCCTTATTCGGATAAGCTATAGAGCCTACGTGTCTTTGATTTTTCTGTCCACGATTTTAACTTTCGTTGCGTCCGTTGTCACTGTGACTGTGGTTCTCTTCCTCTTTACTTCCCTGAAAATCCTGCAAATGGGCTTCTTCCCACTGTTAGGTTGGTCTCTAGGCATCAGCGGAATCGCTGCTTTACTTACCTTTCTGATCATGTACGTCTATCCGTCTTTGAAGGCTAACACCAGAAAAGGTAAACTTGAAAATGAGCTTCCCTACGCAGCTAGTTACATGTCAATTCTGTCCAGCGCTGGCAGTTCACCGGATAAGCTCTTCATCTCCCTTAGCACAACTAGAACGATGCCTGCCTCTACTGAGGACGCTAAAGTTGTTTTAAGGGACACGAAACTTCTCGGAAAGGATATGTTTTCGGCAGTGAAAACTGCTTCGAAGCGGTCACCCTCGCTGAGATATACCCTATTTATGGAGGGACTAATTGCGACAATTCGTTCGGGTGGCGACTTAACGCAATATCTCAATGACGAGTCTAAAGAGTTGATGCGAACCAGAACCCTTGAGATACACAAGTTTCTCGACTCTTTGGGTTTGATGGCTGAAATGTACATTTCGCTGCTTGTCGCCTTTCCCTTGATCCTCATCATCATGCTGGGTGTAATGTCTACCCTCGGAGGCACGATGGGTGGAATGAGCATCACAATGATCATGTATATGCTGACGTATCTTGCGATTCCGTTTCTGGCGATGCTGGTTATCCTACTGATTGACGCAATGTCTCCAAAGTGAGGTGTGATGAAATGCCTAGGGTTGAAAAGAAAATCGCGTACATCCTATATGCGGGCTGTGCCATAACCGGTTTCATAGTTGCAATAATGACCTCAATGTTTACTTTCGGCACCCAAGATTTTTCTTTCATGGTCACAAACGCTACTCTAGCAGGGCTTATCGCCGCCTTAACTCCCATAGCCATAGTTGATTTTCTGAACCGCCAATGGATAAAGAGCATCGAAGACAACTTGGCTAACCTCCTTCGGGACTTGGCGGAATCGCAACGAACAGGTATGACGTTTGAAAGGGCTTTGGAAGAAACAGCTGAGAGAGACTACGGTTCTTTAACGCCTGAGATGAAGAAGGTTGCGTCTCAGATGTCGTGGGGCGTGCCATATGAAAGGGCTCTTAATTCGTTTGCTGAACGCGTTAAAACCCCGCTCACGTATAGGGTGGTGACTTTAATTTCTGAGACTGCCCGCTCAGGCGGAAACATGCAGAGAGTTATGAACTCCATAGTACAACATGTCAGGGATCTTCGGAATATCGAAAGGGAACGTAAAGCGCAGATCAGGCCTTACATATTCATCACTTACATCACGGTCTTCGTGTTTCTGTTCACTTTAATTATGCTCTTCAAGATGTTCTTCAGCACTTTGGGTGAAATGTCAACGGCGGGGTCAATGTTCCTCGCTGGCGCGGTCACGTCCACAGACTACCGATTGGTTTTCTTCCACATGACCATTGTTGAATCTTTCCTCGGGGGTTTGATCGCGGGGAAAATGAGTGAGGGCTCCATTAAGTCCGGTGTGAAACACTCGGTGATCCTGCTGTTAATTTCTTTAGTGGCGTTCAACGTCTTCGTTTAGCCGGGGGATAAAGCCTGATCAAAAAGTTTAAGCGGCTCAGTAAAAATCGCCGAGGCCAAGTGCATCTTGACTACATCATTGGAGCGGCGCTCTTCATCATAGTGGTAGCCAGCGTAGCAGTAACAACTTTCCAGTCTTTATCACCTTTTTACATGGCAGCGAAGGCGGATCAATTAAGCGCAGTTTCCGACAACATCGGTCAGTCGCTTCTCTCCGGTTTAGGCAACCCGCAGTATTGGGGCAACCAATCAACTTTACCCGCTGATTTTCAGCTAGGACTTGCGGAATACGACTCTGTGGAGCATCCGAACACCGGAGGCGTGGGCTTATATTCGCTCGATCCCACTAAGCTGAGTCGTTTAAGTGTGAATAACCCATATTTCGTTCCTTACAGCTCCTTTTATTCGGGCTTTAGCGATGAAATTTTGGATTTAGATTCCAGCTTTTATGAGATAAGTCCTAGTAACTGTAATGCACTTTCTTCGATGGGGCTTTCGAACTATAGATTCGATTTGCAGATAAGACCCGCATATCAATTAGTTGTAACAACTGAACCCCACCAGCTCGCCTTGTATCCCCTAGAGTCTTCGTTTTTGCTTCGCGTTAAATCTATGACTTGGAATAACATCTCAATGCCGGGTGTTCAATACAGCTTTGCGATACTGAATCCTAGGGGTTCTGCTTCAGCGTTTCTCAGTGGAGGTGTACTTTACAGTGTTTTTAGCGGGGTGACGGATGCGGGTGGAGAGGCTGAGGTTCCTGTCAGGATGAAGTTTCATCCTAATCAGCCTCAGGGTCGTTACATTATTGCAACTGTATCTCAAACGTCTGCTGGCCTTAAATCGTTTTCTTTTACACCATTCGATGTTTTTGTAATTGACCCAACGTTCAAAGTTTTCTCTTACACCTGGAGGCCGAGTGTTTACACGTCGCAGGTGGTTGCCCACGTTTGGAACATCTCGTGTGCCCCAGCGGTTCTTATTGACTCAGATTTGCAAGAGAGATGGGGGATTTCTATAAAGGCAACTGTTCTTCAGCCGAACGGGTCAGTTATTGGTCCTTCCGATATGAGTTATGATGCTAGAGGCTTTTGGACCTACGATTATGCATCTCCACTAGAGGGGCAGTACCTGTCCGTTGTTTCAGTTCGAGCCGTCAACATGACCATATGCAACGCTATAGCTAATCTCGTGAATAGGATAGAAAAGTTAGAATCTGCGAATGCACGCAGTGTTTCGTGGACGGCTGCTTCACTGTGGTTAACTTACTTTTACACTGGTGAGTTTCTCGATAATGCAACGATGCAGATATCGAAGGGAGACAACAAGCAGCTGAATCCTCAAACGCAGTGGTGGAAATGGTCTTATGATTATGTTTCGCTTTGCACTTATGCATATGCCTTAGCCTATTGGGCAACAGACAACGTGCATGATGATTGGCTTTGGAACGCAACCAACTATGGTGGAAACACATTGGTGGATGATTACTCAAAGTGGGCTAACGATACGATAGCTGAGAACGCCTTCGCTGTCTTGGCGCTTTCGATGCTTTACATAGCCACAGGTTACACGAATTCAACTTATCTTGATCTTGCAGTTAGGTCCGCGGAGTGGATAGAGGAGAACTGGGACACGGGACCCTACTCCGAATCTGAGCCTACTTATGATGTAGGGGTAGCCACATGGGCTATAATGTCACTGTCTCAGGCAATCGCGGATGTTTCGTATTATACTTTGGCGCAGGAAATGGCTTATTGGCTTGCCGTTAGACAAAACAATGAACCCGGCGACAACTATGGGTCTTGGCCTGGTTCCAGCTCTGGTGGTGGTCAGGCTCAATTTACTTCTTTACCTCTAACGGGTCTATGTAGCACTTGGAACTACTCGTTTTATGATAACGTTACGGCGGGTTTAAACTGGCTTATAACCACTAATTGTGAAGGGACAGGTGACTCTGATAAGTTGGCTGCTGCGGCTATGGCGTCAAGCTTTGCTAATTCTTATACCGTTCCACCTTTCGGAATCGGCTTTGCGTCTTATCCAATGATGGCAGATTACGGGGTCAGCGATATTCCGTATAAGGACACGGTGGCATTAACCCGCTACGTTACTATTCACGGTGATGTTTACCGAGTTATCCTTCATTTTTGGGATCCTGTTATGGAGACTTCTAAAAATGTTTTGTCTGCGTCTTGTGTTGGCTTTGGGCTTATCACCGCCTCGCCTATGGTGCTTGTTTTTTCTCGAAAGCTGCTTAAGAGACGGAGGGCTCACGAAGAATGAAAAAGAGCGTTAAACTAGCCTTTTTCCTGTTGTTTATTTCTCTTTTCGCCGTGCAGACTCCGCTAGGACACGCTCAGAGCATAAACCCAGAAGGAGTCACTCTTTCAGCGAGCGGCGTTCCTACCATGGAGTTCTCCCAGGGAGCCAACGGTTCCGTGGAGGCTTGGGTTGAAAATAACGGGACGGAAGCTGTTGATGTTACTTTAGTGAGCGCCTCATTCAACTGGTCTGGGCTTAACGTCTTCAATTTGACCTTTAGCTCAGCGGTTCACGTCAATAGCGGCGATGAACTGCTCATCGGCGAGGTTAACTTCAGTGTTCCAGCGGATGCCACAGTGGGCTACCACAGCTACTACCTCTACATTGAATTCACCAGTCAAGGCGAACAGTACACTTGGCAAACTGAAGACAAACTCATCTGGGTCGAAGACTACTACAAGGGGCAATGTGACCAAGCGTTATCGACTGCTGCCTCTAAGCTAGTAACCGCAAGAGACGCCGTAAATAACGCTCAATCCACCGTACAGTCCATAGAAACTACTCAAAGCGGGGAAGACGCGGCGCTGCTCGCGCAAGCCCAAAGCAAGCTTGAAGAAGCGCAAACGTACCTCGCTCAGGCGGAAGATGTATTTGACAACGCGAGCACGCATTATAGTTCGCAGGAGTTTCAAACCGCCTACACAAGGCTGCAGGAATGCGCCAACCTAGCCGACAGCGCCTCAGCCTCAGCCACTGAAGCCTCAAACCTAGCGGCTCAAATTCAACAAAGTCAGCAACAGCAGCAACAACAGCAAGAACAGATGCAACAGATAATACTATACAGCATACTCATAGCCATCGCAGCCGCCACCATAATAATTCTGTTCCTAATAATACTGAAAAGAAGAGCTTAAGCGCACCCATCGGGCATGCTGGTTTCTGGTTGTTGCAGTTTAGGCGGAGTGTCTCATATTTGTAGTCTATTTGACGGCAAATAAAACTATAGGGGGTCTAACCACTAACAGTTTGGGCGGTTAAGCCTGCCACAAAGCCTCAACGCGAATATTTCTCGAATCTAAGACGGAAACGCTCACTTGCGTTGTGGACGGAATTATCGCCGTGTATGTGCCGTCTCCATTATCCGAGGCTTGAACAGCCCCAACCGTAACTGTTCCCTGAACAACCGGTGCCCCGCCTTCCCTCCAAACCATGACGTTTACGCTGGAATGCGTGGGGTTTACAGCCTCTACCTCTGTGATGTTCACGTAAAGCTCGGTTTGAACCGTGAACTCATCACTTATCTTGGCTGCGCCGGACTGAAGAAGCATCGTAAAATTCACTTGCGCCTTAGACCAACTTAAAGTCTGATTCCAACTGGTCGCGTTCCAAGCGTTTACATATTCGAGATCGAGCGAAAATCCCTGTTGGGTACAAAAGCTTTGTGTCGAGTTCTTCCAATCCTCTAGGTTGAGGCTTAAACTGTTGCTGGGTCCGCCGTTAGTTAAGTTCGCTAAAGAAACCTCCACCACCCTGATGGACTGCATTTTAATGTCTAAGAATGTGTACTGGGCGCCTCCAACCCGCGCCATAGGCGGACTGCTGATAACCGAAATAACGTAAGACGCCACGCCGACAAGGATTATACAGTACAATATCGCCACAATAATGAAAAACTGTCCCTTCTTATGCCTAATCAACGCCATGTCAGCCCCCCTTAAACCAAAGCTCAAGTTTAACAACCCTAGGCTCATATTTTCCCTCATAGCCTGAAACGAGGTAAAGAACCACCACTTTGTTCAGGTTCGTCGAGTTGCCGTGAACAGCATAAGCACTGCCGATTTGATTCAAATCAACATCAAGCACATAGACATTATAATCCACCCTGGACGGCAAAACCTGCGAAAGAACCCCGTCTATATTCGTCACATTCGGCGGATCAACGCAAACCCAAGATGCAAGCTGACCGGATTGATCCAAAACGCCTAAAGCATCCTCTCCAGTTTGCCTAAGCCCAGCTAAAACCGAAACCCTGCTTGAACTCACACGATAGACCCCGGCGATGAAGAGTGAGAAACCAACCATGATCACAATGGCCATTATGGCTTCAACCGTGTAAAGTTGTCCTGTCTTCTTTCGTAGGAGTCTCAACTCTAAGCCTCGTTCATGAGCGTAATGGCTGCACTTTTCTCTAGTAGTATTTGGGGCTTTGTAATATAAAAGTTTAACTGTTTAACAAGACTTTCTTCTTCGACGCTTCTTTCCCCTCTCGGAAACGCTTCCTTAAAATTGGCCGTTAGTAATATTTAATCAATCCAAAGTAAACCTTTTTTCCTCTTCTTTCGCGTTGAAGAAGCCCCATTCTCACCAGCTGGTTCAAGTATATGCTCTCGACGCTTCTGGTCCGCCCCGTTTTCTGGGCTGTCTCCTCCGCCGTAGCTTCCTGCAATTCCTGTATGGCCATCATGCTCTTTCTTAGGCTGTCTGGAAGTTCAAGGAGTCCTTCAACACCAGTCGTGAGGGTGTCCCGTCTGGGCACCTCCATTACCGGCCTTTCCTTCGGCAGACTTGTCTTCAGCAGTTTCTCGATGGCTATAAGCCGCTTCTCGATCCTTTCCAGCCTTTTAGTTATGTCCTCCGTAGGCGGTCCCACCTGCTTAACACCTGATCATTTTTTGAACACTTCAACATTTAAATCCTTCGATTCTCAGTAAACGAGACTGATGGTAGTGGCAGGGCAGAAAGGTTTTTTGAATGATTGCCGTTTTGGAAGAAATGTTTTTAAGATTGGATGTCGTAGTATTTAACTGTTAAACAGTTAACGCTGAGTGGGTCGACGCACTTGAAACGCGCAAAATCAGCCTTACTCATATTACTCCTCATATACGTCTGCTTCTCTTTTTCCACAAGAACCGCTAAAGCAGACCCAGCGCCTCCCCCCACGGATTGGCACGCTCACGCTTTCATAATTAACTGCAGTGACACTAGTTTTTCCGCCGGAGTGGAAGTCGCTCAGAACCTTTACAATGTCCTAAACAGCGTTAACGGCTCTGTCATCGGAGACAGCACCAATAACCTAACCGTTCACATCCACATACACTGGATCAACAGCACCAGCCAGCTGGCTTCCACCTTTGCCACTTTGTCTAATGACACCACAAGTCTGATGGCAAGTGAAGGAAGTGGTCCCATAATTTTCCTGAATGCCCACGGCTCCAATTTGCCGATACCTGAGCCCGGGAATTTATTCGTCGACAGTTTTCTGTTCAATGATCCCGCCGACACCTACGTCAGCGTAGCCTATTCAACTCCGAAACCTACTTGGTGGAGTTATCTTAACTCTTGGGGTCAGCAGGTTCGAGACCACGGTTGGGTCTTCGTCAATGTGATAGGATACCCGTTCAGAAGCCTCAGCAATACACCTTATGATTACAACAGCGCTCAGCAGCAACGTTGGGGAATCTGGACGGGCTCCGGAACACAGCAAGGTTCAGGACCCTATCCTCTGGATGAGATGGGTCTAAAAGCTTTTCTAGGACCCGCTGGGATAACGGTCCCGAATGACTACAACAGCTACATTGGCGGATACAGCGGATCCCTAACAGGCACAGGCTCTTCAATAGCCTCAAAGTGGCATCAAACCCTCCCGTCTACCATGGGCGTGTCCTATCCCTTGGAGATTCTGCCCAGCATTTCACCATCTTTTTCCATATACTCCTACGGTGGGAATCCATATGTTGCCGGACTTGAAATAGGTGGTGGAATGTATGTTCACGCTGGTTTCACGGAGACTGGAACACTGAATTACACAGCTATTGGTCAGGTGGCAACTGTAGCCGGATTAGAAGCAGGGTGGCGCCTTAGCGTTAATTCCGATAACCAGCCCCTCGGCAGTTTAGCTGTGAACGTATACAACAACACGGCTTTAACCCAGAAGGTGGCAGATCAAGCCGTGATAACCATTTCTAATGCAACATCAGGTCAACTGATCTTAAATCAGACCACATGGTGTCCTCAGTTCTCATATTATTTGAGCCCTGGCAATTATACAGTTGAGGTCACCAGATACTTTGTCACATACAATTCTCAGCAACACCAAGTGGATGTGACCCGCTGCAACGGCACCACACCAACCAATGTGACAATTAGCGCTGGCGGGACAACAACCTTGAATGCTGTTGTACCGATCGCGCCCGGCATTCCTCTTGCCCTTCCCCGAGGAACCTACGTTTTTGTGATACAATGTCAAGATGCGCCGTCATGGTGGGTCGGAGACATCGACAAGGTCATTGAAGGTTTTAATGCTGTCATGGCTACGGCGGGGACCATGTTTAACTTAATTTACGTGAATACAACCCAGCAGCTCTACGATTTTATGAGTGGCAACGATGTAACTGCTGATGACGGAAGCACGCTGAGGCTGGGATTCGAATATAGATTAAAATATTCCGTTTTCATGAATGGGCACGGAGAAGCGATACCTATCCCTTCCCAGTTCGTTTCAGGGACAAATCCAGACTGGCGAGCATATTTCGACTTCATCCGCAACAAAATCAAGCAATATGGGTGGACTTGGCTCAGCATCACGGGCTATCCATTCTACTATGTAAGTAACCACGCGTACGATGCCTACTGGGAAACATGGAATGTTCCAGGTCTCTACAATATTGGACCGCCTGGAGTTAATGAATTTCTTGACACGAATACCGGCTATTTGTATTGGGGAAGCTATGACGTAATTTCAACCGTGAGCCAGATTTCCTACGACTTTTGGGTTGCCAGCAAAGCGTTTCATATAACGGGCATCGAGCCCCTCGTCCTTGGCTACCGTCCTTTTCCTGAGGACCCACCATCTAGGTACTCCTACGCCCTCACTCAGTATGAGGATTTAGTCGGAGGGCAGAAAGCCGCTGTGACCTTGGAGATGGGTTCTTCACCTAGGGAGGGACACTTTGTTCACTTCGGTATTTCTCGTCACATGAATGATACAATGAAGGGTAAGCTTGCAGCTTTGACTGCCCTTTGGATTTGGTTTAAGTTGGGCTTAACGTGGATAACGGTGGTTCCCAGCGATCCACCTGCAAGTGGAATTTCAATTTTTGTTTGGCTCTGGAACGGGACTTGGATAGAATTACTGGATAACATCACCTTGCCCGCGGGATACATTAACTATACTTTCTATTTTGTGCCACCTTACAAAGCCACGTTGAGATATACTGCTATGGTTTATTATAACAATGTCTACGTGGGGTCAAATAACATCGCCCTCTCGAGAGGAAGAATGGCAACCTTATATGTGGATACGTGGAAAGCTAAATCAGCCGTTAGTGTGCCAGAATTCGATGTATCGCTTTTCTTCATCTTTCTGTTAATTGGAGCCTTAGCTTACCTTTTTATGGGAAAGCGGCTCAGACTGTCAAAGCGCAAAAGAGGTGTCTCAACGGTAGTTATGACTATACTGATGCTCGTTATAGTAGTCGTCGCTGCAATAGCTTTCTATATTTGGTATACCGGCTGGCTTGGAAAATATACAGCTGATGCCTTCAGAGACACTGGTTCAGAGTCTATTTCAACAGAAGAAATTCAGCTTTTCTCACCAGTGACTGTCACCACTAGCGGAGCTCAAACAATCCTCGCGATGCATTATCTGAACTTGGGCCCAGAAGAAATATTCATTGACTCAGTGTATGTTGACGGAAACCGTATTTTCCATGCCAATTCCTCGGGGCAGCCTCCGACTTTGAACTTTTATGTGCTCTCATCGAATCCGGTGCATCCAAACCTGAACACTATCTTTCGTTTAACTCCAATTCCAAACACACTCGCACCTCAATTGTACATCGTCCTAAATTATTACCAGCCACTGAGAAACATTATCGTCAGAGTTGTCACATCTGATGGCCAATCTGCAACCTTCGCCGAATACGTTCCCTAAATAATAATCTGTGTGGATGGTGGGATTATTGAAACTGGCTGACCAAACCAGCGAACACTTACGGGAAACCGTGCTCTTCTTAACGCGTCTCTTAATTTTCTCTTCGCCCATATTAGTTTTCGTGTTCTGGGGACAGTTTCTTTTATTTCCTCTGCGGTCTGCCGTTTCCAGCTTAATTTTTCACCTAACTGAAATTAGCGGTCTGCCGGTTTCTCTATCGACGCCTACAACACTGTCCCTGCTGTGCGAAAACGGGGAGCAAGTGTTACTCAGCGTAGAATGGCAATGTATCGGAATCCTGTCCATGAGCCTCTTCTTAGCCCTTGTCATGGCTACCCCCTCCATAGCCTTTAAGGAAAAGGTCAAAGTCCTAATCATAGGAGAACCCACCCTTTTCTTTCTAAACCTTCTAAGAATTTACGTAACAGCCTTATGCGGCTACTACTATGGTGTGCAAACAATGCTTTTTATCCATAAGGTTATGTGGGAGGCTTTAATGCCGCTTATCGCCATTGCCGCATGGTTGACTTGGCTCTACTCCCTGAGACTTCATGGTTTAAAAAACGAGAAAGTTAACCTCGATTAATAAAACAGTGACCATCATTCAGCCGAGTTAACAACGAGAGGATACCTGATGTTACATGGCAGCGGATTTTTTCCTTTTCTTGACTAAAATATATGCAGCGGTAATCACGGTGATGCCTGCCAGGGCTATGGCGCTGTATATGGGAAGTCGATAAACTGTCTCAATTCTATTTGCCTCTTTTAGAAGTTCTAATGCACTCTCCGCGTGGTATGCGGCATAAGTGTAATTACCCGCTTGATATAAAGCCGCAGCCTCCTCGTATTCAACAACAGCTTCGTCAAGCTTCAATTGGGCGTTCACGCTGAGATAACCAAAAATCTGCGCTCTTTCAATTCTCAACTGCACTTGATCAACTGAATCCTGTGCCCTCTGTTTCACAGACGCATCTTTAACTATTATTTCCGCAGTTATAGAACTGTTCCGTGCTGTTTGACTGAAATCGTTGTAAATGCAAGCGAAAACGATGGTGTGTACTCCAAGCGAAGCATCTGAAGGAACGGAAAAATTAAACGTAATCGTGCCGGTTTCGCTGGCGTTTAAGTCGCCAAGAAACCGCGAAGCATCACCGACTACTGACAATTCGCCAGAATCACGCACAGTAACGTTTGTTGCGTAAGCCACATCGTTTCCTGCGTTTTCCACTTTCACAGCGAGAGCGAAATTATCCGTTTGACAGATCTCCACCAAGGAAGGCTCAACTAAATTCTCCTCAACCGACAACCAAACTACATGAATAGAGAACTCACGAACATCCTCAAGAACATAGGACCCTGACTGATTCCAGAAGAGCTCAACCCTAAGGTTAACCGTCTTAGGACCAACAATACCAAAGGGATAAGCAAGGAGTAAAGTCTCAAAGCCGCCCTTAAACACTCTCTCCAGAGGCCAAGAATTGGTAGATCCATCCTCTGTGACATTAACAACAAAATCCGCGTAATTGAGCTCACCGTCCGAGCAGTTTCTATTTCTCACCGTGAGGTTCACCCAAACCGGCGCCTGACGCGAATAGACCCTAGCCACACCCCCATCAACGAGGTCAATTTCCCCATTGCCGTTTGTCACGAAGATTTGAGTGAAATACGCGTCGCCTGAAGGGACCTGCGTTAAATCGCCTTTTGCAGGTGTGACTAGTAAAGCTGTGATTAAGAGCAGCATTGAAAGGGGAATGATTGTAGTTTTTCTGTCGTTGTTTATTCTCTTTTTCATCGGGTTTCATCCAAAATAAAAGTTAAACAGTTAGACATATAAGTTTGCCGGTTACAAAAAACTCCAAGACAAACCAACAAATATGAAGTTAACGTATCTGCTTCTGACCTATCTCAATCTGAAATAATGAATTTATATTCTTTTAACCTAGAACTTAACTCGATGAAGGAGGAGGAAAACATCATCAGCCGCACTGAAATTGACGATAGAGATCGGCGCCGAAGCCGCATGGACATCATTTCCAGCATCCTAGAATCAGCTACAAACGGCGCCAAGAAAACCAGAATCATGTACAAAGCCGCCCTTAACTTCAGGCAGCTGCAAAGATATTTGCCCCTACTTATAAAAAGAGGACTTCTAAAAATAGCAGAGTCAAACAGAGGGAAACTCTATAAAACCACCGAAAAAGGCCTAGACTTCTTAAAGAAATACGAAGAATTAAGCAAGCTTTAAACCGTTTTTATCAATTATTCCTCATAAAACTTCTGAAATTCGAGGTCGATCCTAACTTTCCTTTCCCCTTCATCAAAAACCACAAATCCAAACTCCAGTAGGAACCGTAAAATTTTTCTAGCCTTAACCTTAGGGAGATGAAGGTCTTTAATAATAGCGTCTAAGCTATGCCATTCACCATCCTTTAAAATTTCAAAGGCCCTCTCAATTGTTGCCATCGTATTACTCCATTAAGCGTTATATGACTATTTTCTAGTTCTCAGAAATTAAATAGCTTGTGGACGATACTGCTAGAACATTGTTTTTAATCTATAGGCTGTCCCAAAAGACTGTTATGAACCTTCAACTCTCCTAATCGCAATAACGGAACGTCTGGTATTCTTTAAATAGAAGAATGAAAAAAGTAAATGTAGTGGTGTTTATCGTTTGGTTAAGACAAAGAAGAAGTCTAGTTTTCTCCATCGAAGTAGGATCGAAATTATGGCTTGCATTCTTGAGAAGACAACTAAAGAGGTGAGGAAGACCCACATTCTGTATGGTTGCAACCTCAGTTTCAAGCAGTTTCAAATCTATTTAGACCTCCTCATTGACAGAGGGCTCATAAAATTACAAAAAACCACGAAAAGTGAAATAGAAATTTTGAAAATCACCAATGAAGGGCGTGAATTCCTAAAGGCTTACCGCAAACTTAAGGGACTAATAGAACCCTAAGTTGGGCCTTGTCTTTTCTCTATTTGTCTGATTGACCTAAGGAACTTCAGCATAGAAGGAGTGGCTTTAGCCCTCTTCCGTTTTTCATCCAAATCAATGAAACTGAATCTACCCAAGAAATTCAAGATCATTTCGGTCTCAAGCTCAGATAGCTTGGACCTCTCGGCGACATGCTTAAAATCAATCCACCTTCCATCCTCAAGTAATTCTAGAACCCTATTGACCGATGTTAAAGCCCTTTCCCCCGAGATGTACGAAAAATGCTGTCTCTTTTAGTTTAAAAATCTTCAGAATACTGTTTCTAGAAAAAGCTCAAAGAACTTATCAATGTTTTATAGCATTTTTACAGAAAATATGGAAAATTTTTCTATAAAATTATCTGGAAAACGTTTCTAGAAATTCTTTTCACAAGTTTCTTAATAACCATCGCGTAAAATATAGACAACTGGTCAAGTAGATTCTGAGTATGAATCCGAACACTATTAAGAGATGGTGACGAGATCCTTATCTACTTCCGTCAGGGAGGGACCGAAGAGTGAACAGCATAGAAGAATGGAAAAACCTCGTGAAGGATTTGAAGGAGACCTGGGCGATGCTGTGGCGGACCGCATTGAAGACAGGGTGAGAGCGGAAGGAATCGCTGACAAAGACTACTCAAAGCTATTCGTGGAGAGAGGCTTAGTTATCCTAGCCACAAGGAACTACAAGCCCTTAAACTTCAAAGAAATTGTTCAACACTATATGACCGAGGACCTCTACAATTCTGTTTCTCCAAGTCCTTCCGTCGGCGGATGGGGCAAATTCGTCAGGGACGTATTAAGCAGACAAAAACGCTACACGAGGAGAGGGCGATTTGCACCTGAAAAACCGCGGCTTCCAAAGAATAGGCAACGGAAAAAGGGCGGCAGAGGTTGGCTGCACCTCCATTAAAAGAGTAGTTTGTGCATGATTTAGATTTTCGCGTGAAAGCTCTAGAGGATTAGTAATAGGATTTTCGGTGGCTTAGCTTTGAATAAATCTAAGCATAGGACTAAATTTCAAATTATAGCAGACATGTTGTTCACGGCCGGAAAGGGCTCAAAGAAAACCCACATCATGTACGGAGCCAACTTAAGTTATAAACTTGTATGTCAATATCTGAAAGACCTTCTTGAATGCGGTTTAGTTAGGCATGCGAGCGGAGAGTACTCGGTTACGGAAAAGGGAAGAGAATTCATAAGAAAATATCAGGAGTATTCTGAGAGCCGCAAGGAACTAAGAGAACAGATAAACGAGATTAACAATAAGAAGCTGACCTTAGAAAAGTTCATTTCAGAGTAAACAGTTACGACAGAACTTTGTGGTGTTTTCAAATGCATAAGCATAAACTTTTGATGCACACACCGTCTTTCCTAAGAATTCTTCTCGTCCTAGCTCTTCTCTTCATTTTTGCATCTTCCCCTTTTGTTGTAAAGAGCTATGAATCAATTGGTGAGGACTCGTTTTCTTCAGCTATCGATAGGGCTGAGGGGGTAGTTGTTTCTGCTTATCGAGTGGTTCTGGAGGCTGAGAGGGTTGGGGCGGACATCTCAGGTTTGGCGGATCAGCTTAGTGTGGCGGCGGGGCTTCTGGTTCAGGCACACTTCCAGTATGAAGCAGGAAACTTTAGTGGGGCGGTTTATTTTGCTGGCCAATGTTACGGGATCGGTGAAGGCGTGGAGACAGAGGCTTACGGATTGAGAGATCGGGCTGCCGTGGATGGGGTTCAACGTTTTTGGCTCATGATAATGGCATGGGTGATCTCTTTGGTTGTCATTATTTGTGGAGGTTTTTTTGGTTGGCGCATTTTTAAGCGGCGTTATCATCGAAAGATTCTGAGGCTGAAACCGGAGGTTAGTTCAAGTGAATCTTGATGACTACCGCACGTTATTTGTGGCTGTTAGCCTGGTTTTGATACTGGTTTCTACGGTTCCTGTTATCAGCGTGGTTATGCCTAGGAACGCAGAGCCCTTCTTCGCTCTGGGTGTGCTTGGTGAAAACATGATGGCTGAGCAATATTATCCTGATGATGATCCGAATATTAGGAATGGAAGCTTGGTTCGTTGGCATGTGGGCGTCTACAATCACATGGGCAGCATTCAGTACGTGGCTGTCAGAGTTAAACTCCTCAACTCAACTTTGCCGAGTCCAAACTCCTCTAGCTGTGTGCCTAGTATTGTTCCTGCTTTCTTTGAGTTTCGTCGTGTTTTGGTTAAAAATGAGACTTGGTGGTTTCCCTTCTATTGGAGTATCTCGGAGACTGATCATCAAGGGGACGTAATTACCATTACTGAATTGATTGTAAACAATGTAACGTTAAAACTAGATGTTCGTGCAGTTTCGGGCTTCAATTTTCGTATGGTTTTTGAACTGTGGGTCCACGATGAGGCTACTGGAAACTTTGAATTCACTTGGGAATCTACACAGAAATCCAGTTGTGTATGGAATCAAATATGGTTTAACGTAACGTTGCCAAAATAGCGAAGAGGCTGTTAGGCTGAGTTGCTGTGAACTTTTGTTATAGAAATGATTTACGTTTGTTATAGACATTTTTTACATAATGTGTATATGGTGGTATGACAAACCGCCATGTTGTTGATCTTTAACCGTCTGTGGCAGGTATAAAGTAAATGAAACGAATCGCAAACTATTTGCGTCCAAATAGCACAGGAAGCCCTCTAATTTCAGTTGTTATTCCCGCTTTTAATGAAGAGAGAAGCTTAGGTTTCATTCTTCAACGCACCAACGAGGCATTTAAAAAAATGGATCTCTACCATGAAGTGATAGTTATTAACGATGGATCAAATGACAGAACCGCTAAAGTTGCTATGGAATATGGCGGGATTCTCATTAATAATGAAGAAAATTTGGGCAAAGGAGACGCGTTGAAGAAGGGGTTTATGCGAGCAAATGGCTACTTCATTGTGACTTTGGATGCTGATGGAGAACACGAGCCTGAGGAGATTCCAAACTTATTGTATCCCGTTCTAAACGGCAATAACAATGTAGCGGTCGTAGTAGGTTCACGATTTAACGGAAAGATGCGAGATGGGGCAATGACTCGGTTGCACATTGTTGGAAACAAAATTTTCAATGCCATAATTTTTTTTCT
>JGI24422J19971_10000002_pt1 | contig 123830 bp, 129 predicted proteins | sample DeeMarSWOR152_54_FD_19971 | JGI IMG/M metagenome (IMG submission 19971) | reverse complement strand
CCCGATCTTAGAATAGTCAACAGTCACTCTGTTTCTTCTCCCTCCTCAACCGTGGTTCTCGGCGAAAACTCATGCGCCAAGTTCGCAGTTAAAAGCCGCTTAGCCTCATCCACGTTCTTTGTTTGTCCGAGAATCCACATGAGCTTAACGAGGGCGGTTTCCGGCAGCATATCCTCGAGGGGAATAACTCCGATCTCCAGCAGGTCTCTGCCCGTGTCGTAAACGTTCATGTGGACCCGCCCCCAAATGCACTGGGAAGTCATGGCGACAACCAAGTTGTTCTCTACAGCCTTTCGGACAGCTGAAAAACAGTATTTGCCGACGTGTCCTAAACCGGTTCCCTCGAGGATGATGCCCCTGTAACCCGCGTCAACATACCACTCCAGAACCTTAGGATTCAAGCCGGGATAAAACTTCACAAGAGCCACTTTCTCTTCGAATTTCGGCTTTAAAAAAATCTTGCGTTTAGAGTCCCTCTTAACGTAATCGTCAACTAACATTGTAATTCGCGTGTCTTCCATTTTTGCGAGGGGCTTAGCGTTAACGGATTTAAACGTGTCCCTTCGGCTTGTGTGGCACTTCCTAACCTTAGTGCCGCGGTGAAACATAATGGTTTTGTCCGAAACAGTGCCGTGCATGGCGACAACGACTTCGGCGAAGGGCGCCTTAGCAGCCGCTGAAACCGCTCCAGTTAGGTTTGTTGCTGCATCTGAACTTGGGCGATCCGCAGAACGCTGAGAACCAACCAAAATCACGGGAACCGGCAAATTCTGCAACGCGAAGCTTAGTGCCGCGGCTGTGTAAGCCATGGTGTCTGTTCCATGGGCAACAACGATTCCGTCCACGCCCTTTTCCGCGTGCCTAGCAACTGCCTTAGCCATTTCCGACCAATGTTGGGGCGCGATGTTTTCGCTGAACAGACTTAACAGAATCTCAGCGTCTATTCTGGCGGTTTCCGACAGCTCCGGAACCACACTGTAGAGGTCGCTTGCCGAAAGCGCTGGACGAACTCCGCCTGTTCTGTAGTCCACTCGACTGGCGATGGTTCCGCCTGTGCTTATGATCGCTACGCTAGGCAAGTCTGCCTTCTGTTTAGGAAGCGGCGGGGGGACAAACGCTGGTTTAACGCCTGCTCCAATTTTTTCTATGCGGGTGTTGGGTGTAATGCTTACTCCGACGTTGTAGCCGTTCTTCATTTTCACTACGACGTGGAGTTCGTCGCCGTATTCAGATCGGGGAATAAGCAGCCCCTCGTAGACGGCTCCATTTTTTGTTATGCGTATGAGGTCGCCTATTTCAGCTCCTGCTTTCTTCAAAGCGCGGAGGGCTTTTCCTTTGTAGCCCGGGAATTCTTCACTCATTTTTGTTCACGCCAACTGTTTTGAGACGTAGGGTCCGTCGTAACTGTATCCGAACCGCATGTAGTACTGTTTTGTTCCGAGGGCACTTATAACAACAACCTTCCGCCTGTTGTAATCCTCCCGAGAAATCCGCTCAGCCTCAGACAAAAGAAGCCCCCCGTAGCCCTTGTGCTGCCAAGCCTTAGCCAAGTGTTTGCCAACCGGAACCAAAGGACCGTAAACATGCAGCTCCCGCACCACAGAAGCATCTTCAGACGCGATTTCAGGTCTATGAGCAGCATCAGAGGGAAGACGCAGCCTGAGATAGCCGATGAGAACGTCGTTCACAGGGTCCTCAGCCGAAATGAAGAGGTCTACGCCCTCAGAAGCCTCCTGCTTAAAGACTCGAACCTGAACTTTATCTGGGTCCGGTTTCACTCCGTCCTTTATTTTCCGATGGCCAGCTTCGCGGCACCGTATGCAGCGACACCTTATGCCTTCGTCTCGCAGTTTCTGTAAAACTATCTGTCGGAGGTCACTTCGCTTGACGCCAGCCTCGATGAGGTTAGCAGGGATGTCTCTCTGAACCCTCATGACGCGAACCCAAGGCGGAATAGTCTTTTTCACCTTTAAGATAAGCTTAGCCGCCTCCTCCGTGGTGTAAGGCTGGTACTCGCCCTTCTTCCACCATTCGTGAGCTTTGGTTTCCTTCAGAACGAGGCAGGGATAAATCTTGATCATGTCAGGTTTGAACCTTGAATCCTCAAAGACCGTTTTGAAGCCTTCGAAGTCCCGTTTGAAACTTGAACCGGGCAGTCCCGGCATAAGGTGATAAGCCACTTTCAATCCTGCGTCCTTTAGCACCCGGGTTGCTTCCACAACATCCTGAACAGTGTGACCGCGTTCAACCAGCTCGTAGATGTCGTCGTATATGTTCTGGACGCCTAACTCCACGCGGGTCACGCCCATAGACAGCATATGGTCCACGTGGGGTTCTTTCGCCCAGTCCGGGCGGGTTTCCACCGTGATGCCTACATTTCTTATTTTGCTTTCTTCAGCGTTCTTTTTCGCCTCTTTAAGAGAACGAGAGTTCCTGTCAGTTAGCGCATCCAAGCATTCTTGAATGAAAGTTTCTTGGTATTCCCGGGGCGTGGCGGGAAAGGTTCCGCCCATAACTATGATTTCCGCCTTGTCCACCGTGTGCCCAATCGCTTGAAGTTGTCTGATTCTGCTCTTCACTTGAAAATAAGGATCAAAGCGGTTCTGGATGCCGCGCATTATAGCGGGTTCACGTCCAACATAGGCTGAGGGAACATCGTAGGGCGGTCCGCCTGGACAGTAGGCACACTTACCATGGGGACAAGGATAAGGCTTTGTGACCACGGCGATGACGGTTACGCCTGAAATGCTGCGAACCACTTTCCTACGCAACAGGGGCAGAAGCTTGCGTTTTTCTTGGGGGTTGAGGCAGCTTATCAGCTCGGAGTTGGACGGGACGTGGTTTAGGCGGTGTTCGCCTGCGACCCGCGTCTTAGTTAAACTAACGTCTCTCTTAGTCGGATTAGGCTTTTTCATTAAGCGTTCAATGATTTCTCTGTAAGCTCCCTCGCTCATCTGAGATTCAACCAAAAATAACATTGCAAGACTTCAAGATAAATGCTCTATTATTAGAGCCGTGCGTTCTAAAATGTAGACTTAAATATTCTAGGCTGAATCTAGAGATTCGGTGGCTTAATGCTTTCTTACGCCTTTAAACGGGTGATCCGATCTTGGAAGCTTTTTGCAGCCCTCCTCTTAGGCGCAGTTCTCGCCTCAGTCTTTTTCGCGGGCGTAAACGTGGGCGCGGACACAGCGGCAAAGCAAGTCCTCACCCAGCAGCTCAGTCAAGTTCCCGTGGACATTGTTGTCTATTCTAGAGGCGATTTTTGGTCATCCACAAACGCTACGGAAATTGTTGAGGTAGCCAAGGTTCAGTACGTAACCGAAACCGAGATTATTTCTAGAGCCACGAGCTGGGAAGTGAACAGCAGCAGTGACAATGCCTACTTCACGCTTGTTGGCATGTCAGACAACTCTCGTGTTTATGACGGATTGAACGTAACAAGCGGGAGCAGTTCTCTTCAGGCGAATGAAACTTACGTGTGGGTTAATTCTGAAGACGCTGGAAACTTGAACCTCGGTGATTACCTGAACATTAATCTCTCAGTCGACGTGTGGATTGGCGGAAGGCCGAATGTAACTCGCTTTACTCTAGACCTCAAAGTGGTAGGTTTTGTTCAGCTTGACGACAAAGCCTTATCGATTGTAACCGGAGATTATTATTACTATGGGATTGGCACCACTCGTGTGGTTGTGCAAACTAGCTCCGAATATAGGGGCAACCTTTTGGTTCTTGACTGGAACAGAACCTTCGCCCCGCTTCTGGATTCTTTTTATGCCTTATCCGTTCCCTACAGTCCGATTGACACGGAAGTCCTAGTGTATCTTGATCGAGAATCTGTTATCAGCCCTTGGGATGTCAGCGGGTCCCTAGAAAACATTCAGGAGATAACGTCTCAAGTGGGCAACAAGGTCGCCGTTTACGGTGCAGACGCCTACAGTTACTTGGAAAGTGTTTTGATGATGTATCAAATTAGAGAGACAAGTATAAGGTTAGGTTTCATCGTCACGGCTCTTCCAGTATTTTTCGTTGCTTGGTACATGGGCATGACGATCTCCGATGTTTCTCTAAACTTAAGGCGCCGTGAAATCGGTCTTCTGTTAACAAAGGGATTTTCAAGAATGCAACTGCTGAGCATGTTTCTAGGCGAAGCCATTTTAATCGGCGTAATCGGCGGCTTAATCGGTGTAGCCCTCAGTTTCGTGTTAACTCCCTTCTTCGCCGTTGTTGGCGGCGGAGCATTCAGCGGCGCGACCTTCATTGCGCCCGGCACAATTATTTTAACAGTTGTTTTCAGCGTTATCCTAACTTTTCTTTCCGTGTTTCTACCTGCAAGGAGGGCTTCAAGGCTTAATGTTGTTGACGCTTTAAGGGAATACCGCTACGTGGAAGACGTTAAACCTTACAGGCAAAGGTGGCCTTGGATCGCGTTCCTCCTAGGTTCCTTTAAGATAATCATATTGCTTTTGGGCGTGAACTTGGCGGTGGAAATGATCAGGCTTCGACCTGCAAATATATTTATCGCCATCTTGATGGGCATAGTGGTTTTCTTGGACCTTTACGTGCTGAATTATATCGGGCCTCTGCTTTTCTTTTGGGGTTTCACGAAGCTTTTCATCCGCGGATCATTAAAATTTCAAGCTTTAGTTACTAGGGCAGCGAAGTTTTTGGGTGATTTAGGGACAATAGCCACAAGGAACGTTCAGAGAAACCCTGCTCGTTCCGCTTCAATCGCCTTTTTGATTGCTTTAATCATAGGTTACAGTTTTCAAGTTGTAGGAACCTTAGCTAGTAACGAGGATTTCACGGTTCGACAAATCTACTTAAACGTAGGAGCCGACGTAAGCGTTTCCATAACTTCCACAGATAAAGTTTCGATGGTTATCGACGAAATCAACAGAAACTTGACGGATCACGTGGCGAACATGTCTACCGAGTACTCTTTCAGCGGATCGTCCGAGTGGGGAAGCTTATCCTTAAAGGCAATTGATCCCGAAGCTTGGCTTAACACTGCTTACTATGAGCGGGGGTGGTTTACCGTTGACAGCTTGGAAGATGCCTTTCAATCTTTGACGTCTGACAACAACACCATAATTTTAGATCGAAGCGTTTCTAGAAACCTACAGGTGGGAGACTACATCGCGGTGACTTTAGGCAGTTCCGTTTATGAGCTTAGGATCGTCGGCTTCTTCGGGAAGGAACAGTCTGACACCTTCGTCATGCCGATGGAAGCCCAATACTTTTGGAGTCAATATTGGTCCTACGTCCCCCAAGGGCTATACAGTAAAGTAAGTGCTGAGGTTTTGACGTCAGCTGAAATCCTGATTAAACTGAAGGCTGGCGTTGACGGTGAAGCTGTAGCGGATCAGATTCGAGCGCTTGATTTAGATGGCATCTACGAGGTTAACTCAGTCACGGAACAACTCAACGAACGCCAGAGCAACATTCTAATTCAGGCACCACTGAATGTTCAACGCCTCGGAGTGGCGTTTGCCGTTTTGGCTGTGTCTATTGGAACCACCTTAGTGACTTTTGTGAGTTTGAGGGAGCGCAGCAGGGAGGCGTCGCTTATGAGTGTTCGCGGTTTGTCGTTTAAGCAATTGGTTGGGATGCTTCTAACTGAGAATTTGGCTGTTGTTGTTTTTTCTGTCTTGCTCGGCACCGCGGTTGGATTGATTTGGGTTCATGGAAACGTGGCTGCCGCTAACTCCGCTACTACCTATCTTCTTTCTAGGCGGGTTGTGTTTCCAATGGGTTCTGTATTGACGTTGTCCGCCTGTTTACTCCTCGTTTTCGCTTCAACAATACTGCCCGTTTTCATTATGTCAAGAAGATATGTTTCAAGAGTTGAAAGGATGGTGCGATAGGTTTGAAGGGAATGGAAATATCTGTTAAAGACGTGATCAAAGTCTACCGCCTCGGAACCGTCGAGGTTCAAGCCCTCAGGGGACTAAACATGAACGTTAAAGAAGGCGAAATGATCGCCATAATTGGACCCAGCGGAAGCGGAAAAACCACGCTGCTGAACATCATGGGCGGACTGGACACAGCCACAGCGGGCTCAGTTCGCGTAGGCGAAACCGAAGTGACGACGCTTTCTGCTTCCCAGCTTGTGGATTTCCGAAGGAAAACTGTCGGCCACATATTCCAAACATTGAACCTGATTCCGACCTTAACCGCCGCCGAAAACACTGAGCTTCCTATGATTGCCATGGGCGCTCCCCGCGGCAAAAGAACTGAACGCGTTAAGGAGCTCCTTGAGGTGGTGGGCTTAACTGACAGGGCTGATCATAAGCCTGGCGAGATGAGCGGCGGAGAACAGCAGCGGGTTGCCATAGCCGCGGCTTTGGCCAACGACGCGCCGGTTGTTTTAGCGGATGAACCCACGGGCGAGCTGGACACCGTGAACGCTAAAATCGTCGTGGACTTCCTGGCGAAGGTGAATCAGGAAATGGGCAAAACCATCATCATGGTGACGCATGACCCAAGCGTCGCTAGAGTAGCTCACCGAATCCTGAAAATTGAGGACGGCGCCATAAAGGCAGCGCTTGCGCCTGCTCAAATCCTAGAAGGAGGCACAACGGTTTCTTATGTGGATCAACTCAAAGCGAGGATAGCCGACATCGACGTGCAACTAGAAAAACTGGATGACGACTTCAGAGCAGGCAAAATGAGCGGAGACGAGTACGTGGAGAAGAGGCAGAGCCTAAAACAGACAAAAGCTGGCCTCCAAGAAGAACTCCACAGAATGGGCGTCCTAGCCTAGTTTCAGGCAAACGCGACGAGAGGATATTTTTATATATAAAAAGGAACAAACTCGGTTGCCGTGATCAGCCTTGATGGGTGCAGTAGTTTTTGTTATAGTATTTGTTCTTTTGACTCTGATCTCCATCGCTGTTCCGTCCCTTCCGCCCGCAGAAACCATCATCGTAAACTGGTTAGGAATTTCCGGCACGGGATATGATGTTTACATAACCGCCATCGTGAACGGGCTAATCTACGGGGTCATAGTTTGGGCGGCGTTTAGCATAGTGAACTTTGCTGTTAAACGCGGGAAAAAGAAAGCTGAAAAGACTAACCTCGCGACCTGTCCGAAGTGCAAAAACATTGTTGTTGCAAGTAAGACTTGGACCATGACCACCCGCCCGAGCAGTACCGGTAAACGCACACAAATGGAAATTGGGCTTTTCGACTGTCCAAAATGCGGCAAGACATTCCGAAGGATGCTGAGCAAAAAGGACGTATACTAGCCGTTTACTTTTCGCTTGAACTGATCCTGCGCGGTGTTGCCTGAAATAGACGTGAGTTTATCTGACTATTGGTTTATAAGGCAGTTATTTGCACAAAGGGTTTTGGAGGTTTATAGTTGGAGTTAGCCATCGAAACCGCCGACCTGACTAAGACGTATGGCTCCCTCGTCGCGGTGGACAAGCTTGATCTCAAGGTGAAAGCAAACACAATACACGGTTTTTTGGGACCAAACGGCGCGGGAAAAACCACTACGCTGAAGATGCTCGTTGGGTTGCTGAAGCCTGACAGCGGCTCAATGAAAGTTTTTGGGCAAGAGGTCGGTTGGGACAAGCCGGGCATCAGGTTAAAAATGGGTTTTATGCCCGAACTTCCGAAGTTCCCAAAGCACCTGAAGGGACGCGAACTCTTGGACATTTACGGCAGAATGTACGGCATGAGCAAGCAAGAGCGCGCTGAACAGATTCCTCGGCTCCTCGACCAGGCTGGATTGAAAGGACGCGAAAACGACCTCGTCGGAGCTTACAGCAAAGGAATGCAACAGCGCTTAGGCATGGCACAGGCGCTTCTGAACGAACCTGAACTCATCGTTTTAGACGAGCCGACAATTGGGCTGGATCCCGTTGGCATGATTGAAGTCAGGGAACTCGTGAAAGGAATAGTTAAGGAGGGCGTCACCGTCTTCCTTTCATCGCATCTTCTCTATGAGGTTCAACAAGTCTGCACTCAAGTCACAATCATAAACAGAGGGGAAGCTATCGCCTCAGGTACACTCAAGGAGATTTCCGCCCTAGTTTCGGGACCGGTAACGATAGAGGCTGAAGTTGATAAACTCTCAGACAAGATCATTAAAAACTTGGAAAAGCTTCCTTATGTTACAGGTGTTTTCAAAAAGGGCAAACATCTTTCTATTAAATTGAGCACCGGCAAAGACGTCCGGTCACAGGTTTCCCAAACGATTACGGAGGGAGGAGGCATCGTTGTCTCCATGAACCTGAAAGGACACACATTAGAGGATGCCTTTATTCAACTCATAGCTAAACGCGGAGGAAAGGAGGCGGGAAAATGAGCAAGAGCCGAAGAGGTTCAAGGAGCAAACCGGGCTGGATGACAAGATTCCTAGCAGTTGTGAGGTATGAAGTTCTCTGGAACATTCGGAAAAAGAAGTTCTTAGGAATGATAATTGTTGCCTTCGCCCTCGCCACCTTGACACTGGCAAGTGGCTACATTGTAAGCGCTGTAACCGGTGAGCCTGTGGAGTCGAACCCTGATTTTGTGATTAACTCAAACTTGGGTCTGGGTGGAATAGGCTTTTTCCTGTTCGCCGTAGTAACCGTGATGAACAGCGTCTCAGGCGAGTTTGAAAGCGGCACCATCGTTCCCTTGTTGGCTAAACCGGTTTCCAGAACAACCGTGTTTGTGGGCAAACTTTTCGCAGCTTTCCTGACGCTACTGATGACCTATGTCTTTCTGGTGATCTACTTGAGCGTAGGAGGGGTGATCATATACGGTCCCCAAAACAACCTGCACTTGGTTCCGCTCTCGCTGATCGGCGGCATCCTCAGCACCCTAGTGTGGATTGCCATCGTCCTATTGTTCGGCTCCGTTTTCAAGAGCTCCATGATCGCCGCCCTCGGAACCGCCGGCATCTGGCTGGGAGCAACAATCATCGGCTCCATTCTAAGCGTCCTGTCAGGTCAAGGCTGGATCCTCACTTACGTTCCAGGCAGCGGCACCTCAGGGTATGTTGAAGGCACAGTTTCCGCTCAACCATTCGGTCTGGGCGTCCAAGTTGCAACGGGCACCGACAACATAGGTTCAAACCTAATAAACTACATCCTGCACCCAGATTGGAATGTTACATTTTTCAAGTTGAACTTTACTAATCCGATGAACCCTTCAGGAGAACCACTTTATTCTTTGCCTCTATCATCCGTGGTAATGCAGTCAATTGTTGTGGCATCAGTTTACTTCGTAGTCTTAACCGCCGTCGCCTGGTACGCCTTCAAACGAACCCAAGTAAAAGTATAGAGAACGTAACCATCGTTATGTAACGAATCTATATGGCTACAAACCCAATGTTGACTACGACAACAACGGCAAAGTCAAACTACCCGACCTCGTCATACTAGCAAAACACTGGTATCAAAGCGTCTGACCCTAAAGTGCGAGTAAATGTTTTAACTGTGGAAGCTGTTAGATAATAAGTATGTCAGAAGAGAAACTGCAAGAAATTGGAGTAATAACGCATTATTTCCCTAAAATTTCAGTGGCTGTCATCAAGTTAAAGGCTCCAGTCCAAGTGGGGGACACCATTAGAATAGTAGGCGCCACAACCAACTTTGAACAACCAATAAAATCCATGGAAGTAGAACATAAAAAAATCGAAAAGGCAAACGCCGGAGACTCTATCGGACTTAAGGTCGAAGAAAGAGTCAGGGAGAAAGACATCGTCTACAAGAAATTAGCGTGAGGCCACACCTCAGAATTAGGTCATTCCTTATTTGGAACAAACTAAGGGTTTATGCCTAATCTCCAGAATCTACTTTAAACAAGATCGGCGGAAAAACTCGACGAGTTAACGTCGTTTCCAACGCGCACGCTCAGATGTCTGACCGGCTTTCCGCTGAAGTATAATCCGTTTCTCGTAGTTGCGTCGACACCGTATCCTAGGCATTCGCCCCTTCTTAGGCGCAGCTTCAATCTTCGGAGTCTGCGAACGAACCTTCCCCGCTTTTGATAAGGCTCCGTGCGTAGGCATTTTCTATACACCTCTCACGCCTAGTTGAGGGTAATCCTGACTTTTATATCTAACTCCTTTTTTGTGGATCATTTCAGCAAGGACGAGTCTAGGGTTAGAAGCACCTCTGGTAGTTCCCATAAGCTCCTTATGGTCTTGTGCGCTCCCGCTGCTAACAGTTCTTCTGTGCTGCTTGAGCCTGTTGAAACACCTATGGCGAGGATTCCAGCCCTTTTAGCCGCTTTTACATCTCTGCTGCTGTCGCCTACAGTCACGCTGTTCTGCGTCTTGCAGCCCATTTTTTCCACGCAGAGAAGAAGTTGATCCGGATTCGGCTTCATCTTATGGTCTATAGACCGAGCTACAACAGTAGCAAAGAAGGAATCGAGGTTGCGGAGCTTCAGGGTTTCGTTGACCACCTTAGCTGAATTGAAACTGGCTATGCCGATTTTGACGGCGCGGTTCTTAAGCCACTCTAAAACTTCGGGGCAACCGGGCATCAATTGGGCGTTGAGGATTCCTTCAGTTTCACATTTTTCTATTGCTTCGTAAACGGCGGCTTGAATCTTTCTCGCTTTGTCACGCGGAAAAAGCCTCGACACTTCTTCATATATCCTATTCAAAAAATGAAGTAGATGTTCTTGGCTGTGTTGTTTCACAAGGCTTTCAGGAACCCCGTTCTCAAGATAGGTTTGGATGATGAGCCACCGGACACGCCCCCAATCAACAAAATCTGTGAGGTTCACGAGTGTACGGTCAAAATCAAATACGGCGCACTTTATCTTCAAGGTCGACCGCCTTACGCTATGGTTTCCTTAAACATAACCTAATGCAGAATAAATGCTTTTACTGTTGGCAGCTGAAGTTAAAGATGCAAGTTTTAGAGCGAAATTTTGAAGCAGAGGCGTTCAACCAGTTCCTTGTAGCGGTTTCGAATTGTCACCTCAGTCACCTGAGCGATTTCAGCGATTTCCCGCTGGGTTTTTCGTTCACCAGTCAGAACGGACGCGATGTAACTGGCAGCAGCGGCTATGCCTGTGGGCCCTCTTCCAGAGGTAAGCTTGAGGCTGCTCGCCGTGGCGAGGGTTTTATGGGCGATTTCTTCCACTTTTCCTTGCATGGAGAGTTGATTAGAGAACTTGGTGATGTATTGGCTGGGTTTCAAAGGTGGAACAAAGTAGTTAAGTTCCTTGACGAGGAACCGATAACTGCGTCCAACTTCCTTTTTCTCTACGCTGGAGGCTTCGCCGATCTCATCAAGCGTTCTAGCGAGATGGCACTGTCGGCAAGCCATGTATATGGCTGCGGCGGTTACGCCCTGAATTGATCTTCCACGGATTAAATGTTCCTTGACTGCTTTTCGATAAATAACCGATGCGGTTTCAAGGATGTTCTTGGGAAGGTTAAGCGCATTGGCAATTTTCGAGATTTCAGACAAAGCGAAGGCGAGGTTTCGCTCTGTGGCGTCGGAAACCCTGATGCGTCTCTGCCATTTTCTAAGGCGGTAAACCTGTGCCTTTTGGCTTGGAGAAAGTCTTCTGCCGTAAACGTCTCGGTCATGCCAATCGATCATTGTTGAGAGGCCCTTATCGTGGATGGTGTAAGTGAGAGGGGCGCCGACGCGGGTTCGTTTTGCGCGTTGTTCTTGGTCAAACGCGCGCCATTCAGGTCCCCGATCTGTTAGTTTAGCCTCAATGACGTACCCGCAGTTCATGCAAACAATTTCCGCGTACTCTTGGTCCCGCATAACTCGGGTGCTCCCACATTCTGGGCATCGCTGAACTTTAACGGGGCGTGTGGAGGATTTATCTTCACTCATCTTCTTCATCTCCATTTAGGTCCGAGAGGCGACGTAGAGGACGCGGCCAACGAAACGCTCTGTTTCTTTGACTTTTGTTTTCACTTTCACATAGGGACTGGAGACGGGTCCAAAAATGTCAAAAACCTTTCCTACTGGACTGAGTTTTTCATCAATAACCTTAGCGCCTATTCGAGGAAGTTTTTCAGCCTTAAGAATTATGTTCCTATCAGAGCTCACGTGAAGGACATGACCAATTCTCTGCAATCTTTCCCCTCGTAAAAGATTAGGTTTTTGAACCGAAGCGCTTTATTTAAAGCTTTCGAAGTTCAGAAACGAATTTTGGGTCATTTTTCGCGCGATTTGCCGAAATCCCCTTAGCTATCCCCCTTATAACCTTGACTTTAGTTTCCTTCTTAGAAACGATGATAAAACCTGTTTTCTTCCATGGCGTGTTGGGGTATGCGGCGTCAGGAACAATTTCAGGGTGAAAACCGAGTTTTTCAGCTGCCTTTCTAACTTCATCTAGCTTAGGAGCGGATACGGCAAGTTTTTTTGGAACTCTGCGCCCCTGTGACCGAGATTTAGTTGAGTCGAAGTAAGCGGACCAAAGGATGATCTTATCGCTTTTTCGCATTTTGCCACCTAACGCTCTTAATTTGGCTCGATATGTTTTTATCCTTGTAGTTAGGTTTCTTTTAAGTAGTTTTTTTGGGTATGAGAACGGCATTTACATTTCCGTCTCTCCCAGGGCGGGATGTCACGCGGGCTTTACCCAGCGGAGTTTCAATAATTGTTCCTCTTGTGATTACGCCTCTGCGGTCGTAGTCTACGTTAGCAGGGTTCTCTGTCACGCGAAGTATTTCTACCCTTTCGGTTTTGCCGGTTGAAAGATCAGAAACGTTTGCTTGCTTTATTTTCATCAACCGGATTTTTTTGTTGCCTCCGCGTCCGCGGTCAGTTTTCTTTTTAACTTTGCCTAACGTGGTTTCAGTTGGAAAAGAGCCCCTTTCACTTCTTCTTTTCTTTCGGTAGACGCGTTTCCTTCCGCCTGAAGTTTTCTTTTTATGCAGGTCACCGTGCCATACTGACAAATCCAAGTCTCCTAATCGGGGTCTCGATGAGAATACCCAAACTCGGCGTATATAAAGCTTATTTTGGATTAGGCTTGGAGAGTTCATCGAATAAATTTTTGAGTTGGCGTTTCATTATTCGCATGTTGTGGCTTAAACCGAAATAGTCAGCGAAAAACTTCGTGGTTCGCAGCATCATTGTCCGTCCAGCTTTTTCGCGAGATATTATTCCCTGATCTTCAAGCTGCTCGATGTGTCTGTAGGCGTGTTGCCCCCGCACATCAATAACCTGCTTTTGAAGAACCGGCTGTCTGTAGGCAATATAGGAAAGGGTTTTGAGCGGTCCCGAGGAGAGAAGCGGACGTATCGCCAACCTTCGAACCTTAGGCGTATATTCAGCCTTCAACTGCAAAACAAACCGCTCGTCCTCCAACTCCACAACCTCAAGGGCAGTGTCACGGCGAACGTACTCCTTTGAAAGCTCCCTTGCAGTTTGCTGAACCCTCCTTTTAGACCGCGTCCCAAGGATGGATCCCAACGTCTTCAAGTCGAGAGGACGACCCGCCACGTAAAGAGCCGCCTCTAGCAAGGCTAAATTCCTTTTTAGTTTTCTCTGTTCTACTGGTTCAGACGGTTGTTTTTCCTCATCCTGCAACGGCTGACCCTTCTATGAGAGTTACGTAGATTTCGCCGAATTCTTCCTCTTGCCAAAGCGTGACCTTGCCCTTCTGCGCGAGGAAGAGGAGGAGGATAAATCTTTTGATGGCTTCCAGCTTTTCTAGACCAGTTGCGATTTTTGAGAAGATGATGAGCTTTTCTTCGTGGGCGAGTTCAAGGAGGAACCGGTACAGCTTCTTCATCTGCTTTTCGATCTCCATTAGATACAAGTCGATCGGGGGGAAAATATCTGGCGGAGGCGGCAAAATGGGCTCCAATCGCGGTTTCACTGTGAAGAGTTTTTCGCTTTTCAGCGCCTCATCAAGCGCCTCTAGCAAGTTCTTGATTGTAGTGGATGTCAACTCATAACGAAGAGGATACAGCAGAGGTGGAGGAAGGAAATCAGACACAGGTTTCGGTGGAGGCGGGGGCTCCTCCAGTTTCAGCAGAAGCTTGGATTTTAAAAGATATATGGTCGCAGAAGAGTCAAGCGCTACACCTGAGGCTCTGAAATCAACGGTTCCTTTTCTACTCATCTGATCCAAGAAGGTCGTTAAAAGAAAGGAGATGTTGATTGCCCAAGGCTTCACCTTTTGCAGTTTATGCAGCTCAAAAAGTATGTTCCATGGAGGTAAGAGAAACCACGGTTTTTTGTCGGTTGAGGCTTGGGTTGCCATCAGGCTGCCGTAACCTCCTTAAATATTGTGGAGACCACGCGGGAGATTCCGTTGTGCATGTATACACCGTAAACTTTCTCGGCTTTGTTTGCCATTTCAGGCTTCAAAGTGATAACTATAAACTGGGATTTTTCAGACTCCCCCTTCAGCAAATCCCCAAGAGTTCCAACATGGAAGGCATCTAAGTGCGCGTCAATTTCGTCGAGCAGGTAGAAAGCCGCAGGCATGAATTCCTGAAGGGCAAAAATGAAGGCAACAGCGGCTACGGATCGTTCTCCGCCGCTTGCTCCGCTCACTATGATAGGTGGCTTAGACGGAAATTGAACAATCATGTCCATTCCGCCAGCGAAGGGGTCGTCCAAGTTTTCCAATTTCAACGCGGCTTCTCCGCCGTCTGTGAGCTTTGAGAAGTACTTGCTGAAGCTTTCGTTAATTTTGTTGTATGCACCCATGAAAGCTCGGCGTTTTTTCTTTTCAATATTGTCCATAAATTCGACTATGGCTTTTTTCTCCCGTTCAAGTTCATTTATGCGCACAGACAGTTCTTTGTACCGTGAGATTTGCTCGTCATAGTGTTTTTGGGCTAGTTGATTAACTGCGCCGAGGCGTTCCATTTCAAGGCGCATCAGTTTAAGGGAGGATTCTGCCGCTACGAGTTGTTCATGGGAAACCTGTATGGGCGTTTCGTAGCCTAGTTCCGCTAGTCGGCTCCGGTGTTGGTCCAGCTTGAGTTGACGGGTTTGAAGGTTCAGTTGAAGCTGATTGAATAACTCGTTAGCCCGCTCATATCCAGTGTCTACCTTACGCAATTTCTTGTCGATGTCATCAATTTGAGACGTAAACTTCTTAGCCTCTTTTCTAGCCGTCAAAACCGACTGAGACATCTCCTCCTTGGACTGCTCAAGCCCCGAAAGCTCCTTCTCAAGCTGTTCCTTTTGTTGAAGCGCCTCAGCAGCCTCTTTTTCCATGAGTGAAAGCTGCTGCTCCACTTTCCTAAGCTGGATTTTGACGTCGACGGAGCCTACTTCAATAACGTTCTTCAGTTTAGACTGGAGGGTTGAAAGCTCAGTCTCTACGCTTCCGAGTTTTTGCTGTAGCTCTATGAGCACATCGCCTAACTTCTCCCTTTGAAGCTCCATTTTCTGAATATAAGCGGGCTCTGTCTTCCTTCTCAAATCGGCTAGTTCCCAACGTAGACCTCTTATCTTCTTCTCCGTGGCATCATGTTGCGCTCTGTAAATTCCCATACTCGTCTTTTCTTTTTCAAGAAGTTCCTGTGCGCGTTGAAAATGCCGCTCGATATGCTTGATATTTCTCTTGGTGCGCTTTATGCTCCTGCGAACCCGCATTATTTCGCTGTCCAAGCTTGCAGCAGCTTCATTCAGCCTAGCGGTTTCCACCCGCGTTTTATCTATTTCCTCCTCCAGACCGCTTATGTCCTCATCTCTTCTTGTCAGGTGATCCCGGAGGGCTTTCACTGCTTGATCTAGGCTTTCAACAGCAGGCTCGCTTGGGATGATTGAGGAAAAGTCAATAGGCGCCCTGTAATAACCGCCCTCCATTCCTCCACCCGCCTCGAAGAGGTCTCCGTTGACGGTAACCGTGCGGTAACCTTGGCGGGAGGCAATGATAGCCGTTTTGTCGTCTCTCGCTGTTAAAGTGTCTCCGAAGACGAACTTCACGGCTGGCTCATACTGTTTCGCGTACCTTACAAACGAGGAGGCTGTTCCATTTATTCCTTCAATTTTTGGGGCGCTTTTAGCTTTGAGGATAGAAGTTTCTTGGAGGGGAACAATTTTGATTCTGCCCAGTTTCAGTTTTTTCAATGTTTCAGCGCAGTTGATCGCAACCTCAAAATCTCGCACAATAATGGAGTCAAGCCACCCAGCTGCCGCTGCCTCTATCGCCCGCTCGTAGCCTCTCTCGATTTTAATGAGGTTTCTGAGTCTTCCGTACACGCCGTCAATTGCGTCCAGTTCCCCGAGTTCTTCAATGTTTCTTAATGCCTTCTCCTCAGCTGCGATTTTCTCAGCCAGTTCCCGTTGAGTGTTAAACTCCACAACTGCCTCTCGGGCGGACTCGGCGATTCTGCCTGCTTCAGTGAGTTCTTTCTCCATAGCTTCTCTTTGGGCGGTTCTTCTGTATACGGTCTGTTGAAGACGCCTCAAGCGTCCTACCTGTTCTTTTTTCACCTCTTTAAGGTCTGAAAGCGACTTTCTGAACTCACTGATAGTGGATTTAAAGCGGTCTCTGCGGGCGGTCAGATCCTTTAGTCTACGTGAAAGAAGTTTAAGGGTTGCTTTGCTTCTCTCATAGTCAGCCTGGTGGACTACGATGTCTTGATAAAGTTCGTCTAACTGCCTTTCAATTTCCAGTATCTTCTTGCTGTTTTCGCTCAAGCCGGCGCGTATCTGGGAAACCTGTTCCGAAGCACCATTATACTCGGACTGTTTCGCCCCCAACTCCTCAGACAGGTTGCTGTGATCTCGTTTTAACTGCCGAATTCTATTACGCGCCTCATCCGTGTCCTTCTTCATGTATTCAAGCCTTTGAAGGTTCTTTTCCCTTACTTTTCTAAGCCCTTCAAGGCTTGCGTTTTCAGCACTTATTTTTGTGGTTAGCTCCGTTAATTTCGACTTGATATCGCCTATTTGGATCTGGATCTTAAGGACGTTAACCCCGCCCTCCTCAACCTTCTCCGAGCTGAATTTCCTCCATTCTTCCTCGACTTCATGGCGTTTAGACCTGAAATCGTCCCTTAACTGCCTTAACTGCTCAACTTTACCCTCGACTTCCTTAATTTTAGAAGAAAGTTCCCTCATTTTCTCTTCAGTTTCAGAAACTTCATGAGAAACTTTCGTTGCCTCAAACTTTTTGATTTCGTTTTGAATGAAATTATAGCGAAGAAGCTCGTTACGTTCACGCTCTAGGTCGTCTACTCTCCTCTGAACCTCCTCCACACGCCCCATGGCAGTTCGAATCGATATATCCGCTGCCCGAAGCTTTTCTTCAGCTTCAGCCTTCTCCGCGTCATACTGGGCTATGCCAATCAGGTCTTCTATGAGTTTTCTGCGTTCATAAGGGGATATCTCCGTCATGCGAGTGATGGTTCCCTGCATTACCATGTTGTGTCCGGTCGCGTTAATTCCCGCCATAGACAGCATATCCGTGATGTGGGACCTCGTGGCTCGTCTTCCGTTAATCCGGTAAACGCTCTGTCCGGTTTTGTTGACTTCGCGAGAAATGGTTACGGTGCTAGTGTCAATTGGTATACGGTTGTCAGAGTTGTCAAACTGGATAACAACCTTGGCAGACCTCGCCTTCTCAGCTCCAGCACCCGGACCCCCATTATACAAAAGTTTCGAAAGCCCTTCAGAACGGAGTCTTCTAGTGCTCAATTCGCCTAGAACAAACAAAACAGCGTCAACTATGTTGGTTTTTCCACTTCCATTCGGGCCGGTAATCACCGTGAAGCCCTTATCCAGCGCGATGGTAACGGCTTTAGGCCCGAAGGACTTGAAACCGCTCAGCCTGATTTTTTTAATGAAGGGCATCTATGTGCGCTTACCTCTTCTCGAGTTTATCCTTAATCCTTTCGGTAGAGAGAGGAAACCACCTAGAGATACTTAAGCGAGTAATCGGGGAAAGACTAAGGAGGCTTTTCGTGTCCTCTCCCTCTAACCAGATATCAATTTACAGCCTTAACAATAAAAGATTTTACCTATAGGGATCAGAGAGGTGTTCATTTCTTTCTAAAACCGCGAAACTTTTCCGCCATCTTTTTGACAAATAGTTTAATTTTCTCATCTTCGCCGTAAACGAGCACATACCCGTTTTGTTGCATCTGGCACGAAAGTCCGTTTTCACGGGCCAACCTCTCTATTTCTTTCCTCGGCGTATCTTTCGAAATCTGAATTCTCACCCAATGCTTTCCTCGAGGCAGCCCTGGAACAAACCGTGAAGGCGCCTTTACTTCTTCCTCTTCACTGACCTTTTCTCTCGCTTCCACAATCTTCCGCATCCAATTTTCAACATATTCCAACCCAAGTTTATCTTGCGCTGCAAAAACAAGGTGTGATTCAACATTTTCAAGGTATGCCTCAATTCTCGCGAGGTTTTCTGTCCGCGTAGGGTCGGCTTTCAAGATTTGTATCATAGTCTTAGCTGAACGTAGGTCCTCCATTATTTCGGTTGGGATGGTTCCGCCTTTCTCTTGAAGTTCGGTGAGAAAATCAGCCAAGACCTTCCAAACTTCATCGTACCCCATAGCTGCGACCCCTATTCCCTTCTACTTAGCAGAATAAAACTATTTTCTCAGATGCATCAATTTTGTGTTCCTTCAAAGCCAAGTCCTCAGGATTGATGCCCACGGTCAACGCCAAAAGCTGCGGGTAATGAAGTACCGGCAAGTCAATTTTTTCGCCGAACTTTCTCTCGATTCTAGGCTGGTTAGTGTCAAACATTAAGTGACAGGAAGGACATATAGTAATCAGGGCTTGGGCTCCCGCTTCCTTTACGCGGTGGAGTTTTTCCCTTGTCAACATGAGCGGAATCTCGCTGTTTATGCCGACGATGGTGGCGCCGCAACACTCCGTCTCATCAGCGTAGTCTAAGCACTTCGCGCCGGTTATTTCAATCAGCTTCTTTAAGACCTTCGGGTCCTCTGGATTTTCGAACCCGATTTCTTTCAACGGGCGGAGCAGATGACATCCGTAGTGTTCTGCCACCTGAAGCTTTTCAAACGGTTTCTGAACGATTTTCTTCAGTTTTTCGAGTCCTATGTCTTCGGCGAGGACTTGAATGAAATGCTTGGCTTCTGTGGTTCCCTTGAACTCCATGCCTATCTCCTTCAGGTAACAGTTCACCTTTTCTTTGAGCCCCTTATCCGATTTGAGCCTCCTGTTCACCTTGCGCAGAGTGCCAGCGCAACCGTTGCACAACGTCACGATGGGTAAGCCTACTCGCTCGGCTAGGCATAGGTTTCGCGCAGCCAAGGCAAGCATCATATCATGATTCACAGGGTCTAAGGGAAGCCCGCAGCAGTTGAACTCAGGCATCTCAACCAGTTGTATGTCGAGTTTTTCGCAGACTTTTCTGGCGGAAATTTCGTAGCTGGGAACTCTGTAGGGGATGACGCATCCAAGAAAAAACAGGTATTTTCCCTCAGGCACTCAGCATTCCCCTCTTAAGTCTCCGTTATTTTTGTGAACTTGGTGATTTTCGCCAATTTAGCTAGGTCTTTAAGGTTAGCCTTAGGCAGCGGAGGCAGTTTGAACTCCTCTCTTTTCCTCAGCCTCATATCCGTGATTTTATAGGCGTAGCCGGTTCCCAAAACGTTGTTAGCCATCTCCTTGTAAATGCTCGGCATAAAGCCCTCTTTGACAGCCAAGTTTCGGAGAACCCTCAGCACAGAGGCGACCTCCACATCTTGAGGACAACGGTCAGTGCATGTGTAGCAGGCGGCGCAAAGCCAAAGGGTGTCGCTTGAAAGCACCTTAGATCGCATGCCCAACTGAGTCATTTGTATAATCTGCCTAGGACGATAGGAACGGCTGAACCGCGCTATAGGGCAGCCTGAAGTGCACGTGCCACATTGAAAACAAACCTTAAGCGTCTCCCCACCCGGCTCGCCCATGATTTCATGTCTAAAACGCGCATCTAACCTTATGGGCTTAACGACCTCCGTGGAAGCTTCCATTTTGTTTGCCACTGAATTCACCCACGGCACTAGAACAAAAGCATCATAACAGATTCCTAATAAAGGTTATGCGGTAGGGGCTCGATGTGCATCTACTTGATCACACGGTTTAAACAATAAACATATTAAAAGAAATAAACATTGGGGAATGAGGAAGAATTCGATAGAACTTTAGAGTTGTTTGATCGTGATTATAGGACTTATCCCAGACGGCAATCGTAGATACGCTAAAAAACACGGTATCCCCAGAATTGAAGGGTTCCGGAAAGGCGCAGAAACGCTAAGGAAATTCCTAGATTTCTGTTCCAAAAGGGACGTTTCAACTATAATCGTTTACGCTTTAAGTGAGAGCAACCTTAGAAGGTCCAGAGATGAGCTTGAAGAATTGTTCATTGTTTATCAGGAAGAGTTTAGGAAATACTTGAATCCAGATGCTCATCGAGAGCAGGTTAGGTTTCAATTCTATTCCACCCAACCAGACGCACTTCCCTCCTCCCTCAAAGAAGTGATGAACCAACTTACGGAGGCCACTAAGGCATACACGAAATATTGCGTTAAGGTTTTAATGGCGTGGAGCGCCCAGCATGAATTTTTGAATGCTTGTTTGAAGGCCGTCAGAAAATTAACCCCTTTAAAAATAGAATCCCTCCTAATGATAAAAGAGAAACCTGATTTAATCATAAGAACAGGCCATTATCAAAGATTATCCGATTTCCTGAGCGTTCAAGCACGGTATTCTGAACTTTATTTCATAAAAAAGTTGTTTCCAGAATGCACAGAGGAAGACTGGGAAGCCGCTCTGACATGGTACCATACCCAAAGAAGAAAATTCGGGCGATAAGGCAAGTCAATCTTTGAAGGCAACACATGTCCTTAAAAATGTTCTCTAGGTTGATATACTAGTTTTCATTTACATAATCTATCAACCTCGATGTGAAGTGGCGGCTGTGTCTAAAATCGTTCAAGGCTTCATCGTAAGTTGCCGAAGGGGACCAAAAACCCAGAAGCCGAAGGAATACATTCTCCGTTTTCCAGGCGTCGAATCAGCTAACGGAGCGGCGCGACTCATAGGTCGAAAAGTTGCATGGCCCATCGGAAAACATGAGGCCCGAGGAAAGATTGTGGCGTTGCACGGAAAGAACGGGCTTGTTAGGGCCCGTTTCAGAAAGGGCGTGCCGGGTCAAGCATTAGGAAGCCCAGTGGAAATAATCGGTTGAATCAAACCTGTTTGTCTTTTACGTCAGGGGCATAACTTATTTAAGTGCGATAGTTTTCTTTGATGCTCCTTTTTTCGCGTAATATCATGATCCATTAATAAGCCTTACTCATAACGTATTAGCTCCTTCTCTTCCAGTTTATGATGGAGCTTGCTGACTGCTCGGTAGATATCTTCCTCTTTTCTGGCGCCCGTGCAAACCAGCTTTCCGCTTGCGAATATGAGGATCACTACTTTTGGTTCGTTCATGCGGTATATGAGTCCGGGAAACTGTTCAGGCTCATACATGATTCTTCCACGCATGCTTCTTTCGCCATCGTACAATTCTACAAGATCAACTGCTCCGCCGAGGCCTGCGGAAGCCACGATGTTTGTTATCTTTACATCTAGTTTTCCTGCAATGATTATGCCGCCTTCTTTTAACGTCTTAACGAGCCTCCTTACGGCTTTTATTGCTTCATTTTCTGACCTAGCTCCTGTGCAAACCATTTTGCCAGAGCTGAAGATCAGGGTGGTGCTCCTCGGCTTTTTCAGTCGAAAGATTAAGCCCGGAAACTGTTTTGGACGGTATTCCACATCTGGAAACGCCTTCGTCACCGCGCTTAACTCAATGCTATGCTTCAACGAGGCAACGGCAACAACATTCTCGATCTTAACAGTCAGCTTAGCCTTCGACATCCACAACATCCCTTGAGTAAGCACATAGAGAACTTACGCGCGCATGCCATGCAAACAAAGGAGTTTTCACTCATTCTTGGTTGCCTCTATGAGAAATATCATTCCTTTCACAGGTTTCCTCTTCTTAGCCTTAGTTTCATAACTGTAGTTATAGTATGAACCGCCCTTTGTGTGCGCGCGCATCTCACCGTGACTATGAGATCGTATGCATCTGATTGCTACTTTTTTCCCGTTTTGCGAAACCCATACAACACGGGCTTTCCCGCCACACTGCGGGCATCTAGACTGATCGCCTACTTTGGTCATCTTTGACATTCACACCTTCTGCGCGCGCAGCACGCGTTATTAAAGGATACAGAAGAGGGAGCTAAATAAAAAGATGTGGAAAATGGAAAAGTTGGCGCTTCCATCTTAGTATGTTCGTTTTTTGTAAACTGATGTGGGCCTCGCTTTTGGCCTTCTGTTTGCCCACTCTACCACCTCTAACTTTCCGCTTCCATAAAAGCCGCATAAATTAAACACGTTGGTCTTAATTTCCAAGCATACACGCGCACGTTTCTCTTCGCTCGTGTACCTCTTTTTTCGGTACTTCAAATCCCTCGGAGTATACTCCTAGGTCCTTTCATGATACTTGCATAGTATTTCAAACTAATTTCATCATCTCTCTTGGATGCCTTAGCATTCTTAGAGGACTTTGAAAGGATCCTGCCCGACACCCGCAATTGGAACAGTCCACATTATTTCCAAAACACCTTCTTCTGTTCCATGAAACATCAAAGTTCAACTACGTCAATTTCTACGACACCTTCGCCAGAATAATGGGGCTCTCCTGGCAAAAACCGGGATATAAGCCAGCTGAAAAGCTTCCCTTCATTCCTCAAGAGAGACATATCGATCAACTCATTTACAGCGCTGGCAAAAAGATGGGAACGATGCTCCAATTGATCAAAGAGACGGCGATGAGAATCGGAGAGGCCCGCCAACTAAGGTGGGAAAACATCGATTCAGAAAATAACAGAATCATCCTCAACAACCCGGAGAAAAGGGGCAACCCACGAATCTTCAAAGCATCGTCAGAACTGATGTCACGGATCATGGCGTTACCCAGAAAATCGGAGAAAGTCTTCAAAGAGGCTTTCAGTACTTCACGGAGATAGAAAGCGCCCAAATCTTCAGAAAACGCAGATGAAATTATTTAACGAAAAATCCAAAACTTTATCGAAAAGGTTTTTAGTTGCGTTTTCCCACAACACAAGCAAACTGAGTTAAAGCATGAGGTGATGTAGTTGTCTGTATTTGCGGTACCTGGCGCTTACGACCGCGCAATAACCGTGTTTTCCCCAGATGGGCGTCTGTTTCAAGTAGAATATGCCCTAGAAACGGTAAATCGTGGACCAACCATAATAGGAATCGCCTGCCCCGGGGGAGTAGTATTAGGGGCAGAAGAAAAATTTCAAACAGAACTGCAAGACCCAAATTACAGTTGGAAACTCTATGAAGTGGACGGTCACTTAGGAGCGGCGGTTGTTGGATTGGGATCCGACGCCCGCGTCCTCATAGACCAAGCTAGAGTTTACGCCCAAAGCAACCGACTGATGTACGATGAACCTATCGACATCGAAATCATCACTAAACGCATCGGAGACATCGAACAAATGTACACGCAGCATGCCGGCGTAAGACCTTTCGGAGTTTCCATAATATTCGGCGGAGTGGACAAAACCGGAAGCAGGGTCTTCACAACTGATCCCAGCGGATCCTACCGAGCTTACAAAGCCGTCGCAGTGGGTGTAGGACGCGAAACCGTGGAAGGCATCCTGAAAGAGGAATATCGAGACGATATGAAACTTGACCAAGCAATTAAACTTGCAGTGAAGTGCCTTGTTAAAGCCATCGAAGCTAGGGGAGAGACGCCGAGGGTTAAAATTGCGCTTATACCCTTTGAAACAAAAACCCTCGGAATGTTGTCCGACGAAGAACTTAAAGGTTACATGTAAGGTTGTGTGATAAGAAAAAAGTCAGTTATGCTGATTGCATTTGGGATTTTAAGCGCCATTTCCACAAGGATGTATTTCCGTAAGGTGGTTATATGAGCGAACGTTACACTGTAGCGAGAATAACACATGAAGGCGAACACTTTGAGGTGCTTGTTAAGCCTCAATTTGCCTTCTCCTTCCGATTAGGACAAATTACGTCAGTTTCCAAGGTTCTGGTCGCTGAAACCATATTCACAGACGCCAACAAAGGACTAAAAGCATCAGAGGAAAAACTTCTGAAGGCCTTCGGAACCACCGACCCCATTGAAATCGCCGACATAATTCTAAAGAAAGGAACCTTACAGCTAACCACCGAACAACGCAAGCAACTAACCGAAGAAAAACGGAAACAAATCATATCCTTCATAGCCCGACAGTGCGTTGACCCGAGAACCAACCTGCCGCATCCACCCACACGCGTGGAACAAGCCATGGAACAAATCCATTATTCAATTGACCCCTTCAAAGAAGCGGAAGAACAAGCAAAGGACGTCATAAAACTTTTACGTCCCATCCTACCCCTTAAGATGGAACAAATATCAGTGGCTGTGCGTATTCCACCTGAGCACGCAGGCAAAGTCTACGGAACCATCAAAGGATTCGGTGTGATAAAACATGAAGAATGGCGAGCAGACGGATCGTTCTATGCAGTTGTTGAACTTACAGCAGGGCTATACGGGCCCTTTCTGGAAAAACTTGGAGAGATGACGCGCGGCAGCGCTGAGGCTAAAATGGTTAAATGATTGCTTAAAAAAAGAGGTGAATAAATAAATGCCAATTTTCTATGAAAAAAGACAGCTTGTCACCCCCGGTGACCTCATAGCGGAAGGCGATTACATAGCTGGCGACAACACATACAAAGAGGACAACAAATTTTATGCCACCCGCGTAGGCCTCGTAGACCACGGGGATCACAGGCTTTCTGTTGTTGCTTTAAAGGCGTTTTACATTCCCAGCGTCGGAGACCTAGTTATTGGAAAAGTCGTGGAGGTCGGCTTCAGCGGCTGGTCTCTAGACATCAATGCTCCGTATATTGCTATGCTTCGGGCGTCAGACGCCTTCGACCGACCGTTCAAGACCCAAAGGGATGATTTAACTTCCATTTTCGATGTGGGTGACCTCATCCTCTGCAAAATAGTCGCCTACGATAGGACGCGCGATCCACTTGTGACAGTTCGCGAACCGGGTCTCGGAAAAATCACGCGGGGACAAGTCACCGAAGTTACCCCAACAAAAATTCCAAGGGTGATCGGCAGGAAAGGCTCCATGATAGGCATGGTTAAACATGAAACAGACTGTCAGATCACCATCGGTCAAAACGGTCTGATCGTAGTGAAAGGTAAAAACCCCGAAGATGAGCGGCTGGCAATCATAGCTATACGCAAAATCGAACAAGAAGCCCACACAAGCGGGCTAACAGATCGCGTTACTGAGATGTTACAGAAAGAAAAGGGAGGTGTTGAAAATGTCTCAGAAACCTAAAAAGTTAATAGATAATAAGGGCATCCGAACCGACGGAAGAAAGTTAGATGAATTAAAACCAATCAAAATTCAAGTAGACGTTCTGGCTAACGCCGACGGCTCAGCTTACGTTGAACAGGGCAAGACCAAAGTTCTCGCCGCGGTCTACGGCCCTCACGAGGCTCACCCGAGACACTTAGCTCAGCCTGACCGGGCGGTGTTTCGATGTCGCTATCACATGGCGCCATTTTCAGTTGAAGAGAGGAAAAGACCTGCGCCCTCTAGGAGAGAAATAGAGCTTTCCAAGGTTATTCGCCAAGCTATCGACCCGTCCGTCTTCCTTGAATACTACCCGCGAACCTTAATTGATCTTTTCATGGAGGTCCTACAGGCAGACGGTGGAACAAGATGCACAAGTATTACCGCTGCTTCTCTGGCGTTAGCCGATGCAGGGGTTCCTATGCGAGATATGGTTGCAGCCTGCGCAGCTGGAAAGGTAGAAGAGCATCTGGTGCTCGACCTGAATGACACCGAAGACAAGGAAGGCACAGCGGATGTACCGATAGCGTTTATGCCAAACATGAATGCCGTAACCTTACTTCAGATGGATGGAATGTTAACCATCGAAGAGTTTGAGCAGGTCGTGAACCTCGCCATCGGAGGATGCAAAAAAATACATGCACTTCAAAAAGAAGCTTTGAAAGCAAAATATGTGACTGTTAAAGAAGAGGAGGAAGAAGGATGACATCGTCTATTGTTGCCGCAACGGTGAAAAAGAAACAAATCGCCCAACTGATTTCCCTCGGAAAGAGGTTGGACGGGCGGGGCCTAACTGATTACCGTGAAATTCAGATAGAGCCAGGAGTTATTGAACGGGCCGAAGGCTCTGCTCGCGTACGTTTAGGCAAAACCGAAGTAATGGCTGGAGTAAAAATTGAAACAGGTGAACCGTTCCCTGATGTGCCCAACGCGGGAGTCCTCACCGTTAACGCCGAGTTGGTTCCCCTTGCGTCACCGACTTTCGAACCGGGTCCTCCAGACGAGGATGCCATAGAACTTGCGAGGGTGGTTGATCGGGGTATACGGGAATCTAAGGCTATCGATCTGGAAAAATTGTGCGTTGTGCCTGGAAAGAAAGTTTTCGTGGTTTTCGTGGATGTTTACGTTCTTAATCACGATGGAAACCTCATAGACGCCTCAGTCATGGCGGCACTGACAGCACTGCTTAACACGAAATTGTTCAACTATGAGGTGGAGGACGGTGAAATCAAAAAGAAACCGGGCTACACTCGACTTCCAATGACAAACCATCCTATAGCCGTTACTTTCGCAGAGATAAAAGACACGCTCATAATGGATCCATCCCTTGAAGAAGAGCAGGTTATGGACGCTCGGCTCACAGTAACTCTAGAAAAGGACGGAAAAATTTGTGCTATGCAGAAGGGCGGATCAGGCTACTTCACTCAAGAACAAATTTTAGAAGCTGTGAAAGCTGCTAAGGAAAAGACCGAAGAGTTAAGGAAGATCGTGGTGGGCGGCTGACATATGGGTCGAAGGAGAACAAAGAAGGTCGGTCCAACTAGGGGTCTTGGCGCCCGCTACGGCGCAACCGTTAGGAAACGTCAAGTAGCGGTGCTCACAGAGCTGAAGAAAACTCACAAATGTCCTCAGTGTGGTTCCATGTCAGTTCAAAGAGAAAGTGTGGGCGTTTGGAAATGCAAAAAATGCGGATTGACTTTCACAGGCGGCGCCTATACTCCCGCCACAAAACTCGGCGTCGTAGCTAAGCGCTCGGCGAAAGGTGCTTCCTCCTGAGAGGAAAAGAGTGATCCTGCTAACAACCTCTAGGAGACCCGCAGGAAGTACGAGGACACTCTGCAACGATCTTGCACGGTCCATACCTGGGGTTGTTCGAATCAATAGAGGCAAAATGAACATTGATGGAATAGCTGAAAAAGCGCTGGAGATTGACGCTGACCAAGTGGTTGTCGTTAATCGGTGGAAGGGTGGACCTGGAAAAATCGAATTCTTCAAGGCTGGTTCAGAAGGTCTAACCCCTGTATTTCCCATACTTTACGTCGTGAGCATTCGTCTTCAAAGGGAATTCGATGTGAGAATTGGGTCCGTCCAGTCGCTTGCGGTAACCATGTCGCCTGAGTGCTCCTCAGAAGCAACGAAAACCGCAGAATCTCTCGCCAACTTCTTTAGCATCCCATTTTTGCCTAAAGGAAAGATACCTTTGAAACGTCGAGTTTCCATGCATTTTTCATCGGATGCTTCTCGCCGCACTCAACTTACCTTCGTGCTTCTCCCCAAATTTATTGAGGCTGGTCCTCGCATCATCATATCACACGCAGTGTGGGAGAGCCGTAAATGAGGGCGAACGCTGTTGTACGGTTAGATTTTCCGTCGGAGAAACATGCTGAAATTGTGCTTTGTGCATTGGCGCCTGAAACCGAAGTCTCGGTGACTTCACGTTCTAAAGTCCAAGTTGACAGGAAAGGAAACCGCTTAACCCTGAGTTTTGAAACAAAAGACACGTCTGCTCTACGGGCTGCTATCAACTCATACTTGCGTTTCATCCACTTAGCAAAATCCGTCACAGAGACCATTGAGAACCTTTAATCTTTTTGAGTCTTAGAGATTATAAAATTCCAAAAGCTGAAAGGAGAAACAGGAATCCAAAGAAGAGCAGGATTCCACCAAAAACTGTCAGAACAACTCTGTATATTTTCGAGCCTGCTATGTTTGTCCCTAACCGGGCGAGGTAGGCAACGGCTGTAAGCCAAGCGTAGTCTATCCACACATGAGCTGCGTACATGAGTAAAATTCCTGCGAAGGATGCAAAGACCAGAGCGTCTAAGATCAGTTTTCCGCCGACGGTCAGCCACCAAGCGATGAAGAAGGGATTCAAACCCGTGAAGATTACGCCTAACATCAGAGGGTTCTTTGAGGCGATTCCGCTCGGGTTGTCCGATTCAAACTTGGATTTAATTGAGCCCCGAATTTGTAAGGCGCCGAAAACCAGAAGGGTAGCTCCTCCGACTAATCCTGTTATAATCTTGGCGGCAGGCTGGCTTGCGGCAGTTAAAAGTCCGAGGGCGAGCAGAATAACCAGCGGAAACTCGACTAAGGTGTGTCCAACTGAAAACAGAAAACCGCCCTTCGCCCCAGATTTAGCGCCGTGGGAAATGAGTGTAAAAAAGAGGGGTCCAGGCGCTAGGGCTCCGGAGGCTGTCACCGAAATAACCATGACAATGAACATTAAAGGGTCCATGGGGCATAATCCTCAAAGGGCTTATTTCGATTAATGTGGGCTTGCTGGAATTTATAGTTTCTATTCCGCTTCAAGTACAGTCAAAAAGCTAGAGCCACATAGCTACGAAAATGTGAAAAAGTGGGGGGATATTAGTGAAAATTTTTACTTTGCTTTTGCCAGAGCCCAAACTGACTTTATTGCCAGTATGACAGCCGCGGGAGCCACGAAAGCCACAATGAGATTTACTATGTCAGTAGCCCAGTCACCCAGTAAGGCATGAATTGTGCCAAGAGGTTCAAATACTCCTCCACTAATCACCGCCAGAGCAATTGCAGCAATTAAGAACGGTGTAACTTCCTTCGCGGTTATCATTGTTAACCCGACAATTACACCAAGAATCAACATGATCAGAGTGACCCATGCTATAGTGTCTGCGTAGGCGTCCATCTCTTGCCATTTCATGTACCCTGTCACTAATCCCATTATGATGGCTAGTACCACGAAAACCGTGAATGCGTATTTCCCTATTTCTTCAAGTTTCATGCGTTTCCCTCCAATGAATGGAACTTATTTCTGGAATTAAGTTATAAGTTTTGTCCTCGAAGTCCATTGCTTTACGATTTTGCAGCATTTTTTCAAGGTCATGTTCCCTGTTTTATTCAAGGCGCCCTGTCAGTCTGCAACTTTTTCGCAGGTGAGTGACATCAATAACCTCTTTAGTATAAAGAAGAAACGTTTAAGGCATGCACAATCAAGATTGAAGTTCGATGGTGAATTCAGGTGAATAAGATTGATTGAACTCGATAAAATCGAGGATGGCGTTGTCAGCATGTTCAAAGTTAATTTGGGCGTACAGAAAGGCGAAAGGATACTGGTTTTAACTGATGTGCCGACTGCCGAAGAATGGGAAAAACAAGGCAGCGAAAGGTTGAATGCCATGGTTCGAAGGGCTGCATTGGCGAAAATGGTGAGTGAAATCGCGAAAAAGAAATTCCCTGATTGCGCCGTGAAGTTTTATGCTTATCCTTCTGTTGGGAGAAATGGCGTTGAACCAGGGAAAGCTGTTGAGGGGAGGATGAAGGCGGCAGACGTTATAGTCGCAATAACGACTTACAGCCTAACGCACACGGATGCTCGATCATCTGCAAATGAGGCTGGAGCGCGCGTGGCTAGCATGCCTGAGTTTCTTCCAGAAATGTTTTATCCTGGGGGACCGATGACCGCTGACTACAACGAAATTCTTAGGGAAACCGAGAAGTTAGTTGAACTCATGAACAAGGCTGAAACCGCCGTTGTTAGGTCGAAGGCAGGAACCGACATAACCATGAGCCTGAAGGGGCGAATAGGGATAGTGGATGGCGGATTTTTCACGGAGCCAGGGGTCTTCGGAAACCTTCCTTCAGGAGAAGCTTTCATAGCTCCTGTGGAGGGAACCGCTAACGGGCGCGTTGTCATAGAGGCGGGTTGGTTTCCCGATCTGGAGGAGAACCTAGTGTTCAGGTTCAAGAATGGGAAGGTGGTTGGAATTGAGGGTGGAGGAAAGGTCGGGGATAGATACAGAGAACTGCTTGGAATTGGGAAAGAAGGAGCGTTGTATGAGGCGCGGAGGAACTGTGCTGAGCTTGGAATAGGCACAAATCCTAACGCTAAGCGCTTGGACAACGTTCTTGAAGCTGAAAAAATCAGGGGCACGGTTCACATAGCCGTAGGTGACAACGCCCACATGGGAGGAAAAGTCAACGCAGACCTCCACCAAGACTTCGTGATTCAAAAACCAACCTTAATCCTCGATGGAAAGACCATCATGAAAAACGGAAAGCTAAAGATTTAGTCAACAGGCATATTTGAAGCCTATGCAAGAGCCAAATAAAACTATATAGGGGGTCAACCTTCTATCTGTACCGCCAGTTTGTATCTTATAGTGCGTAGATAGATTTATAAGATTAGGATATAACCATAAATATGGGGTAGTGTTCTTGAGGTGGAAGCTCTTTCTGGAGGCTTCCCTGCTGGTTCTATCCATTACATTGACTGCAGTAGCGGTAGTTAACCAACTGCAAAACGGAAACACAATATCCGATACGACGAATAATACGGAATTCGACAATCAATTACAGAATACAACGTCGAATGAAACCAGCCAAGAGACGACGGAGTAACCCTTCAAGGACAAATTTGAGTCAGGGTTTTTTGACAAGATATCTGCGCTGGAGCAGAATGGTTCAACGAGACCATATGGAGTCGTCATAAGGCTTGTTAATGCCACAGCGGAACTGAAAGACTACGCCTGCTCAATTCTTGTAAATCAACATGCGGCAACTGGTATCTATGTATGTGAGGTGATTCCATGGATTGTAGCAAATGTTCCAGTGCCTGAAATCAGGAATGTTGCCGCCTACGATTTCATAACAGATATAGGCGACGGAGAAAAACAAGGAGTATACTACTAGACATGAGTTTTGCACATCGCCCACGTTGCTCATGTGCATGTAGATTACGCTTCAATTAGAAATCGAAATTACGTAGTAAAGCCTGTTATGCAATAAATGTCCGCTAGCCCTGAGGCATTTTAAGTCAAGTTGTGAAAATTAGGTTTAAAGGTTTAATTACCTGAGGATATAATACTGAAAAGGCTAGAAACAGTTAATAGCGACCTGCATAACGGGTAGATGAACCAAAATGAGCGATGCAATTTCGAAGCTTCCCCCTCAAGTTCAAGAGCGGCTTCTGAGACTGCAGCAGCGTCAGCAGACGTTGCAGTCGGTTTTAGCGCAAAAACAACAGCTTGAACTGGAACTCACCGAAGTGGAACAAGCTTTGGGTGAACTGGAAAAAATGACCGACGACGCCGTAATCTACAAGTCCATGGGATCCCTCCTCGTAAAATCTGAACGACCCAACGTCACAACCGAACTGAACGAACGAAAAGAACTCATCAACATGCGGATCAACGTGCTCGGCAAACAGGAAGAACGGCTGCGAGGTCAAATAAAAGACCTACAAACAAAGCTACAAGAAGACCTGCGTCCCCTGTCGCCACCATCATAACGGGGAAAGCCCCTTGGAAGAAATAGGCATACCCGAACTCACGTCTGAACAAATGGAGGAACTGTGCGAGATCGCGGAGAAAGCCACGAGGGAACAAATCCTAACGAAAGTGTCCCTGCGAAGAATAACCGACCTCAACGTAACCGTCGACATCGAAGGCTCAAAACCAGTCACCGTGAACGTGGACGTGGAAATCACCCTTTCGCCCCTGATGAAAGGCTACAATGTGCAAAGGCTAGTGAACGAAGCCAAAGACCACGCCTTCGCGGCGGTTGAAAAATACTTGAGGGAACTAACGTGCAAATCGAAGAAATAACTGCGCTAATAGAAAAGCACAACGTTAAATTAGCGGTTTTACTGTGCCACCACAACGCTGACCCCGACGCAGTTTGCTCCGCCTATGCTTTTTCCCGACTGCTTGAGCACCTAAAGCCAAATTTAAACATAGACATAGCCGCAGCCCAAGGTCTAAGCAAGCTTTCAAAGTCACTGTTAGACGAATTGCCCGTGAAGATGACCAATCGACCGCGAATTAAGGAAGCCGACCTGATCGTGATGCTGGACACCAACACCATCCAGCAATTAGACGAATGGAGCGAACTGGTTAAAGCTTCCACGTCTCCACTGGTCGTGATTGACCATCATGCAAGTCACCCTGAAACAGAACGCCTCGCAACACTATGCATAGCAGATGAAAACGCCTCTTCCACCTGCGAGATAGTTTACCGCCTTTTTAAGGAATTAGACATTAAGCCTACGGAAGAGGAGGCTAAAGCCTTATTTCTGGGAATGGCATTCGACACGAAGCACTTCATATTAGCCAGTTCTGACACGTTTAAAGCCGTAGCCGAACTGGTTGATTCAGGGGTCAACGCCGAAGAAGCCTTAACTTTGCTCGCTCTACCCATGGACAGCTCGGAGCGCATAGCAAGACTGAAAGCATGTCAACGGGTGAAACTCAAAAAAATCAGCATTTGGATCATCGCCCTTTCCCACGTTAGCACATATCAAGCCTCGGCGGCTAGAGCCTTAATCCGATTGGGGGCTGATGTAGCTGTGGTTGCGGGGCAGAGGGAAGATGCGGTTCAGGTGAGCCTAAGGTCGAATCAAAGGTTTTACGCAAAAACAGGCGTGCACCTAGGCCGTGACGTAGCTAACCCTTTAGGCGTATATCTTCGCGGTATGGGTGGTGGGCACTCGACGTCGGCGGGAGCTAATGGAATGGGTGATTTAGAGTCAAGCCTTAAACATTGTTTTAGGCTGCTGAAGGTGAAGCTTAAGTAACTCTTTTTTTGGTAGCTACTCTTAAATGAAGGGTTCTCTGCCATTAGTGACGAGCAGATGCACATTGGCAATCATTGAGGCGAGCAACTTAACGTACACGTATCCGGGCAGAAAAGAGCCTTCTCTGTTAGATGTGTCCCTGACTGTTAAGAAAGGAGAATTCGTGGTTCTCACGGGTCCCAGTGGATGCGGAAAAACCACCTTGTGCAGGTGCTTCAACGGGCTTATTCCTCATTTTTATGGTGGAGCGTTGGAAGGCGATTTGAGGGTTGCCGGTCTCAAAGTGGCTGAACATGAAATTTCGGAGCTTGCGAGACACGTGGGGTTGGTTTTTCAAAATCCGCAAAACCAGCTTTTCTCGTTGTCCGTTGAGAAAGATGTGGCTTTCGGGCTTGAAAACATTGGTATGTTGAGGGAGGAAATCCAGAAGCAGGTTGATTGGGCGCTTACGATGACGGGGATAGAGGATCTCCGTGACAGGGCTCCTCATGAGCTTTCTGGGGGTCAGCAGCAGCGGGTTGCCATCGCTAGCGTTCTCGCTATGAAACCGGAGGTTATGGTTCTGGACGAGCCCACTTCGTTTCTTGATCCTTTGGGTGCTCAAACGATTTTTGAGGTTATCCACGACTTGAATGAGCGGTTAGGCATCACAGTTATACTTGTTGAACATCGGTTGGACTTGGCTTCAAAGTACGCTGATCACGTCATCATAATGGATGAAGGAAAGGTTTTGTTAGACGGTGAACCTAGGGGGATTTTTGGTTCCGAGGAAGCGCGGTTGATCGGTGTTGGTATTCCGAAGGCAACAAGGCTTTATCAGGTTCTTGAACGGCGGGGCGTCCACTTGAGGAGGATGCCGTTGACTTCGGCGGAGGCGTCTCAACTGTTGAGGGAGGTCTTGAAGTGATCGAAGTGAAAAATGTCTCTTTTACTTATCCTAATGGTGTTGAGGCGTTAAAGGATGTGTCTTTGGCGGTTAACCGAGGGGAGTTTGTTGCCATCATGGGTCAGAATGGCGCCGGTAAAACAACGTTGGTGAAGCTTTTCAATGGGTTGTTGAAGCCCGCGAAGGGGGAGGTTTTGGTTGACGGCGTCAGCACGCGTAAGGTGAGCGTGGCTAAGCTGGCTCGAAAAGTTGGGTTTGTTTTTCAGAATCCTGATCATCAGCTTTTCAGTGAAACGGTTGAGGAAGAGGTCAGTTTTGCCCTTCGGAATTTCGGTTTCGGCAAGAGGGCTATCAAGAAGCGGGTTGATTGGGCTCTTGGTCTTTTAGGTTTGACGCAGTATCGTGAAGCTTCGCCTTTTATGTTGAGCGGTGGGGAGCGGAAGAGGGTTGCTTTGGCTTCGGTTCTCGCTTGGGACCCTGATTATCTCATTTTGGATGAGCCTACGATTGGGCAGGATCATCGGCAGAAGGAGAAGTTGCGGCAGTTTATTGTTCAGTTGAATGCGCAGGGAAAAACAGTTATCGTCGTCACTCATGATGTGGAGTTTGTGGCTGAGTGCGCCCCCCGCGTTGTTTTGATGACGCAAGGGAGGATCTTGGCTGAAGGTCCTGCCGTGGACATTTTAACAGATCGTAATCTGTTGGCTGAGGCTTCCATTGTGCCTCCGCAGATGACTCAGATTTTTGAGGGTCTCAAGGATTTTGGGCTGTCGGAAAAAGTGATCGATCTGGAGGATGGGGCGAAGGCTCTGCTTGATTTCTTGGGGGCTGATGGTTAATGAGCATGTTTGACGGCTTTAAGTTCAGAAAGGTTACTTCGCCTATCCACCGGTTGGATCCGCGGGCTAAGTTTCTGTATGTTTGCGTGGTTTTCGTAGTGGCCATTTTGTTCAATGAGTTGTTGCCGCTTCTTTTGTTGTTTCTGCTTCAGATTCCGATTATTTTTGTTGCTGGGGTTCAGCGGGAGTGGCTTCGGTCTATGAGAGGTGCCGCTTTATTTGCGGTTATCATTTTCGTGATGAATTTTGTTTTCACGTATTTCTTTCCAGGTTCCATCGCGGGTATCGTGCCGCCTGTTAACACGTTTTCAGAGTACTTTCTGATCTTTGAGCGTTCTTTGACGTTGACTTTTCGTTTCATCGTCCTGATTGAGTCGTTTTCTGTGTTCTTTTTGACTACGTCGCCTGACAGGTTGTCTTTGGCGTTGCAGCAGAGTCATGTGCCCTATGAGCTTTGCTTTGCGTTTACTACGGCTGTTCGGTTTGTTCCTGTTTTGGCTGAGGAGGCGCAGACGATTATGGATGCTCAGCGGGCTAGGGGCTTGGAGCTTGAGGGTGGGAATTTTCTTAAGCGGGTTAGAAATTACGTTCCGGTTCTTATTCCGCTTATTGTTAGTGCTATCCGCCGGAGTTTGGAGCTTGCTGAGGCTATGGAGTCTCGGGCTTGGGGTGCCACTGATAAGCGGACTAATTTGTATGTGCTTAAGTTGGCGGGTGGGGACTACGGTTTGATGTTTGCTTCTTTTGGTGGTTTGGCTCTGGCGGTTTTCGCTCGGTTCTATCTCACGATTCCTTCGATAACTACGTTGCTGGCTTTGTAGGCTGGGTTAAAGGCTTTTTTGCTGCTTTGCCCATTAGCTCCTATAAGGTGTGGTGATTAAGCGTGTCTGCGGTTCGTCGGGTTGTTGTTGATGAACGGGAGCGGGCTTCTGGGGTTCCTGAGCTACTGAAAACATTTGGTTTGCGGGTTGAGCGGCGGATGTTGGATGTGGGCGACTATGTGATTTCGCCTGACTGCGCGGTTGAGCGGAAGCAAGTCCGCGATTTTGTTCAGTCGCTTTATTCAGGTAGGCTCTTCGATCAGGCTTACCGTCTCAGCGAGGAGTATGGTCAGCCGGTTCTCGTTGTGGAGGGAGACCTTTCCGCCTTGCTGGAGGAGATGGCTAAGCCTCGGGCTTTTTGGGGGGCTTTAACAACCTTGGCGTTTAATTATGGTTTGCATGTGTTTTTTACGGTTGACGCGCGGCAGACGGCTGAGGTTGTTTTTGCGTTGGCTCGACGGCGAGCTGGTTTGGCTCCGAGGCGTCCTTTTGTTCGGAGGCGGCTGGGTGGGAAGCGGGATTTGGGTAGGTTGCAGTTGTTTTTGGTTTCTGGTCTTCCCGGCATTGGGGTTAAGCTTGCTGATAGGCTTTTGGGGCGGTTTGGGGGCCTTCGACGGGTTTTTGGGGCTTCTGTTGCTGAGTTGTCTTCGGTTAGCGGCGTTGGACGAGCCAAGGCTGAAAGGATAGGGGCGTTTTTGGATGTGGCTTATTGTCCAAATGAGCGGATGCTTAGGCAGCTTCGGTTGGACAGGGCTAGCTCCGAGTAAACCTTAAATGTTCGGGTATGTTAGTGTGCGTGATTTCCTATGGGTGTCGGCGTTGAGAGCGAAGTGGAAGAAGAAGCGGGTTCGGCGCCAAAAAAAGAAGCGAAAACAAAGGCGCGACAGATACAAATAAACAACCCCACCACTCATACCAAAAAACACCCCCTATAGTTTTAACTAAGTCAAATAAACCATAAATATGCTCTAAAGGGAAAAACACCAGCAGAAATGGTTAACATAGATTTGGGTCTCGAACGAAACAATCGGCTCTCACTAATTAAGAAAACCATGAACTTGCAGAAACATAAATATGCTGAGCACGGCTAAAATTATGCTAATTATTCCAAAGATACAAAATGTCCAACGGGCGTTGCGGCTGTCCCCCATATTCATCCTATCAGAAATGAATTCTTCCGATTTTTTGTATCGACCACGACGGTCACGAACCCACCTATCGGGAAGGAGTTGTTCATCATTAATCCATAAAACATCATCAAACGTAGATTTCTTCGTTTTTATGCTATGGTCGAGCCCCAAAGCGTTTTCGATTTTTGCTAAGATTGTAATACTCTCCAAGAATCTCTTATAGTATCTGTCTGTCGTTCTTTTTCCAAGCCATGAAAAGACACCTATGCAAAGCAAAAGGACAAGAAGTGCTGGTGCAAAAGGTTCTTTATAGAATTGCAACATCCCCCCTACAAATATGGACAATAGAGCAGCCAAGATAGCGGTGTAATAGTTCCTATACTTGTAGTGAGAATCTAAGTGAGATATCTGATCTTCAGAATGTACCTCATACATTTTTAGTAGCGTATCTTCGCTAATTTCCCTTCCTTCTTCTGAAAGCCAAGATGCGTCCAGCCTTTTCTCCATTTGAACCCTCAACGTGTTATTTCTATTAGTGATTAAATAAATTTGCGCACGCGAATTTCAATATGTAGCATGTTAAGAAAGTCCCGAAGAGTTACCAGAACCACTGGGAACAAACAAATGGCTATCTTTGATCAGAAAAGCCATTAACCGATGAAATTGAAGTAAAAAATTTTAAAGAGATAAAAGATTGCTATTAAGAACCAATAGTGATAAATCATGCTTACTTTGGAGCAAATTGGGATAATTGTCGCAATTGTTGTTGGTGGTCTTGCTGGTATATATTATATACTAAGAATCTATAAAGAGATACGTAAACCTCCTCCCGAGTTTATTCTTCAAAGATTCAGAGAATCGGTTCAGAAACCAGTCAAAAGCAATTGGAGCATACGGATTTTGCATCCAACCAAACTAATAGAGAAATGCAGAGTGCTCTATGACGGGGTTCGCCTTCCTTGGTGGGATAAAGAAACGCCTTATTATGAACGGACTATTTTTAAAATGGGTGGAGGAAATGTTAGGATACCTGTTAAAATTCAGAAAGAAGATGCAGAGGTAAAAATATTGGATGGCAAAAAAACTTTAAAACGTATAAAGTTCAAGGACATCACAACGACCAACCCATAAGTGGACAGAACCCAGAAAAAAGTAGATTTAAATTGTGTAAATACGCACGTTGTATTCTTGGCAGACGTCTTCAATCATGGAATCAGATTCTTCGCAGACTATTCCCACTTCCCTCAGGACAGTACCATGATATGTTCTCTCGAAATGATGTTTGTATATGAGAATCTGTCCAAGTGCTGAAGGATTCAGCTTTTGTTTTACCTCTAGTAGCCATACAGACCGATTCTTGAATTGTTCAAAGCTTATTTTGGAATCTTGAACATATTCGGTTGGGTTTTCAAAGTCTTTAAGAATTTCGAGTTCTTTATCACTCATCTCAATACAGATACAATCTATTTTTTTAGGATAATAACCGCCAATTGGAACATCAGTCACATAGAGACCTTTTAGCTTTCCTTTCCCGAAAAAACGGTTAAGAATTTCTTTTTCTGGGCCTTCTTTCAATCTACTTCTTCTCCTCATGATTCTTTCTATAACATTTCTGGCATTTTATACTTTAAAAAGTCTCGATGGTTAATACTCACTCCAAAAACCTCAAAAGTCCCAGAGTTATCAGAGAACTGTTTATCGTAAAGTTAATACGGTAGGTTTTTACTTAGGCTTGTCATCCTAATCTCATGTTGGAGACTAGAAAACAGTGCCCAAATTTAGGCAGACTGGAGAAATCCTCAAGCTTATGACTAATAAGGAGGACATCCGCGACATCGGCATAATCGCCCACATAGACCACGGAAAAACCACCATGACCGACAGCCTCCTAGCCGAAGCCGGACTCCTCTCCCCAAAAATAGCAGGCGAAGCCCGCGCCCTAGACTACCTCGAAGAAGAACAAAAACGAGGCATCACCATCAAAGCAGCCAACATATCCCTACTCCACGAAATCGAGGGCAAACCCTACGTCATCAACCTAATTGACACGCCAGGACACGTGGACTTCACAGGCAAAGTGACGCGTGCTTTAAGGGCCATAGACGGATGCGTGGTCGTGGTTGACGCTGTTGAAGAGGTTATGGTTCAAACCGAAACCGTCACCCGCCAAGCCGTCGAAGAAAGAGTCCAACCTGTACTGTTCATAAACAAAATCGACCGCCTCATCAAAGAACTCAAACTCACCCCAGAAGACATCCAAAAGAAACTCACCCGAATAATCCGCGACTTCAACAACCTCATCGAAATGTACGCAGAAAAAGAATACAAACAAAAATGGAAAGTAGACCCAGCAAAGGGAACCGTCGCCTTCGGCTCAGCCCTCCACCGATGGGGCTTCACACTAAACATGGCCCAAGAAAAAGGAATCAAATTCAGCGACATAATCGAAGCATACCAAAAAAACACCTACGAAGAACTCCAAAAACCCCTTCAACTCCACAAGGCTATACTAGACATGGCCGTCCACAACCTCCCAAACCCCATAACCGCCCAAAAATACCGCGTGCCCAAAATCTGGAAAGGCGACATAAACAGCGAACTCGGACAAGCCATGATCAACTGCGACGACAACGGACCCACCGTCCTATGCTTCAACCTAGCGCAACTGGACCCCCACGCAGGACTCGTCGCCACCGGACGCCTCTTCTCAGGCTCCGTCAGCGAAGGAAACCAAGTCTACCTAGTGGGCGCCAAAAAAGAATACCGCATACAACAGGTCTCCATGTACATGGGCGCCTTCAGAGAAGTAGTAGACCACATAATCGCCGGAAACATCGCCGCCGTCCTAGGGCTGGACCTAGCCCGCGCAGGAGAAACCCTCGTCAGCACAACCCACAAAACCGCCATGGTACCCTTCGAACGTATAAAATACGTATCAGAACCAGTCATAACCATAGCCATAGAGCCGAAACACCCAAGGGACCTGCCGCGCCTAATCGACATCATGCACCGCATAGCGGTTGAAGACCCCAACCTCGTAACCACAATAAACAAAGAAACCGGCGAATACCTCCTCAGCGGCATGGGCGAACTCCACCTAGAAATCGCCTGCAAATTCATCAAAGGCTACAACCTCGACATCGTCACATCCAAACCCCTCGTCGTCTACCGCGAAAGCGTCGCCGGAACAGGCGTCACAGCCATGGCTAAAAGCCCCAACAAACACAGCCGATTCTGGATAGAAGTAGAACCCCTCGAAGACAAAGTCATAAAAATGATCGAAAACGGCGACATCAACGAAATAATGAACCCAAAGCAGATGGGCATCGTACTACGCAAAGAAGCCGGATGGCCAACCGACGAAGCAAAACACGTATGGGCACTAGAAGAACACAGAAACATCATGCTCGACCTGACAAAAGGCATCCAATACCTCCGAGAAGTAAGAGACACAGCACTCGCCGGCTTCAGATGGGCAACCCAAGCAGGACCCCTATGCGAAGAACCCATGCGAGGCATCAAAGTGAAACTCATGGACGCCAAACTCCACGAAGACCCCGTGCACCGCGGCCCAGCGCAAGTCATGCCCGCCATACGAAGAGCCTTTCTGGGATCCTTCCTAACGGCGAACCCCGTCCTCCTAGAGCCGATCTACAAAATAGGCGTTTCCGTTCCTTCTCAGTGGGTCGGCGAAGTCAGCAGCCTCATAACGCGGAAACGAGGCAGAATCGTTTCTTCCACGCAGAAGGGACCCATAAACAACATCAACGGGTTCATCCCCGTCTCCGAAACCTTCGGGCTTTCCGCCGACATGAGATCAGCCACTTCAGGCCACGCCTTCTGGCAATGCACCTTCGACCACTGGGAAAAAGTACCCACAAACCTAGCTAAAGAAATCATCGCCCAAATCCGCGAAAGACGAGGACTAAAACCAGAAATCCCCCCGCCGGAAAGATTCATCGACGAAGCCTAATTCTAAAAGTACTCATTCAGCATTTCTACAGTAGGCTGTTTCATCACACAGCGTAAGCCTCATAGCCTTCGTGGAAACCAAGAAAAATAATATGCTATTTAAGAATGTTCATAACTAAACTGTAGCGAGGAACGTAGAGCGGCCGTAGTCCAGCCTGGCTAGGACATCGGCCTCCCACGCCGACGACCCGGGTTCAAATCCCGGCGGCCGCATTAGAGCTATATGTAATTGCACCTTAAATTTAGCAATTATTGGTGGTGAAGGTTTATGAATGAAAAGGATAAAATAGGGGGTCGAGAAAGGCGCCTTTTGGCGGTTGCGGTTAAAGCAAGGGAAAACGCGCATGTTCTTTGGGGGTTCGCGGTGGGTGCAGCTGTTTTAGCGGAGGACAACCAAACTTATCCGGGCTGTAACATTCAAACCTCAATCTCTGGATTAGGAGTTTGTGCGGAGAGATGCGCCATCGACCACGCAGTTTTGCATGGCAACAAGAAAATTAAGGCGATAGCTGTTGTAGTTGATGAAAAAGACGCTGAGAAGCCGAGACCCTGCGGTGCGTGCCTCCAATACATCCTCGAATTCTCGGAAGGAAACGTAAAAATCATCACGGCGAAAGTGAGGCAATCCAAAATACTGCCCGAAACCATTGAAGTTAAAACAATCGAGGAAATGCTGCCTTATCAATTTGAAATTCAATGAAAGCCTGAAACGGTAGTCCTTCAGCCGTTTAGCGCACTAATCCTTTGCTTAGAGCATAAAAGTAACGGAACAACACATTCGCTACGATTAAGATGCCCCCTATTATGAGGAACATGGGCGGTATTAACCGTGCTCTTATGGTTTCCTGCGCGTAGAGCAGAAAGAGATAACCGAGAAAGACCATAGCTATTCCCCAAGAAACATCTTGAAGCGCTTTATACCACGGCTGTCCCGCCACCAACCGCACTGACGCCACTACAAAGCTCAGCACCCCTATTGAAATTACGAATAGAGACGCTGCCTCAGGAAGCGGGTAGGGTGGTCTGCTCCAAGCCTTTTGATCCACGAGATCTTTAATGAACGTCCCAATTTTCGTGAACGTATCAGGGTAAATGAACAAAGTAAAACCGACGATTAACACAAAACCCCCAAACGAAAGCAGACCGATCGCAAGCTCGCTTCTTTTTTCCATAAGGATATCCCACCTAACCTAAACTTTCTAATGCTGAATTATAAAAGACTTGTCATGAAAGAGGCGGCTTAACTTTTTTTCTCTTTAACGCTGGTAGGTTCATCCATTTTTGGAACTCAAGACTGGGCGGTTCAGTTTCAAACAGCCTTCTCCGCTGAAATTCTAGAACACAAGTTTCTTCATGGGCGAACTCCGCGGCTGTAACAACCACATGCCCCGCCTCTGAAGCCGCCTTGAACACGGGCTTGGAAAACTCCCTCCACCGCTCCTCGCGGAGGACGTGATGTTCAAGAATGGTTGTGGGAACATTTCGAACCACCCCAGCGAGGTTTCGAATTCCCCTCTCCGCGTCTTCTTTCCTCACGTGGAGACCAGCCAAATAAAGCGGGGGTCCACCTATCATGATCAACTGCGGTTTTTCAGCGAGAATCATAGTTAAGGTCGGATCGTACATGGGTCCCTGAACGTCTGACGTGAACAGAAACCTTTCATCGTCAGCTTCGATGGTGGTCATTAGCACCCATCCTAGCGGCGTGTTCTCTGATCCGTGGAAAACGGGTTCTGAAAACTTGAGCTTCGTGTCTCCGAACTCAAATGTCTTGCCGTCTGCCACCTCAAGCTTTTCTGCGTGTTTTCCGCCGGTTTTCGCGAACAACCATCCCCGCCTTCTCTGGCTGAAGTTAACCATCGAACGGTAGTTCTTGATGAGAACCATTTTTCCCTCGTAAATCCTCCGTGAAACCTCGGGTGAACACCCGTTGTAACACCAGTCCTCAAAAGAAGGCGTATGATGATCAAAATGGAAATGACTAACCGTAACAACCTCGGCTTTCTCCGCAGCCTCCGCAATCCGTCGGCGACACCTCTGTAATGCCTTATATTCTCTTGGGTGAGGAGGAAAACCAAGCCTGTTGGGAGCCAGAGAAACCCCTGCGTCTAAGAGAACCCTAACGTCCGGCGTCTCCACAAAAGTACACATAGACCTGACGCCTAAGCTCTCAGCAGCCAACGGAACAACCCTAATCCGCCTAAACATACCCCGCCAACACACCGCCCCAAACATATACCTTTTTATTTTAAAACTGCTTTAACTTTGCTTTGTGGGCGATGACGACTCTGGCCCCTCGGATTCCTGTGAAGAGGATCTTGAGTGCGGGAGCCCACTTCTAGTAGGCAATAGTTTTGAGCTGTTCTTCAGTAGTGCTTAAAAATTCGAAGCTCTAATGTTGACGGGAAGATAAGGCAAACTTGGGAACCACGATGCAGAGGTCGAAAACAGCTTGAAGCTTCACGCGGGAAAAATTCCAACTCGCATCCTCAGAGAAATCGTTTTCAAACATCTCGGAATCAAACGCGAAGACGTAATCCTAGGGCCCTCGATTGGAGAGGACGGCGCCCTAGTGCAGGTCGGAGACAAAGTTTTGGTCTCTTCTATGGATCCAATAACTGGAGCCGTTAACCGAATCGGATGGCTAGCCATGAACATCAGTGCCAATGACGTCGCCACCTTCGGCGTTCAGCCCCTCTTCTTTTCCTCCTGCATCCTGTTGCCTGAAGGCTCCAACGAGAGAATTGTTCAAATCATTTGCGATCAAATCGACAAAGCGGCGAAAGAACTCGGGATAGCCGTGATTGGTGGTCATTGTGAGGTCACTCCGGGCATAGAACACCCCATAGTCGTCGGCTACTCGATTGGAATAACCGAGAGGGGACGTTACGTGACTTCTGGAGGGGCGAAACCCGGCGACCAGCTGATCTTGACTAAGGTCATCGGAATCGAAGGCACGGCTATCCTTGCCTCTGACCGCCATGAAGTTCTCATGCCTAAACTAGGCAGTTCGATCTTGAAAAATGCTGAAGGCTTCTTTGACCACATAAGCGTCGTTAAAGAGGCGGTTTCGGCTTTTGAAACTGGAGGCGTCACTGCCATGCATGACCCCACAGAAGGCGGCGTCGCAGGAGGGATCCACGAGTTGGCTGACGCCTCACGCGTTGGGGTTAAAGTATTCGAGGAGAAAATGTCCATCGCACCTGAAACCTTGAAGGTTTGCGAGTTTTTCAAAATTGATCCGTTGCAGTTGGTCAGCTCCGGTGCGCTGCTGATCTCGGCTAAAGCTGATTCAACCGACAAAATTCTTGAGCGTCTTACCTCCAACAATGTTAAGGCATCAGTTATCGGCGAGATTCTGCATTCTCCACAAGATCGCATCCTGGTGCGAAAGGATGGTTCCGCCGTTAAGCTTGTTAGACCGGTCTATGATCACTTGTGGTTGGCTCTTGAAAGATAATACTTTCAGTTTTCCAAAGACCATAAGTTTCTTTTTAAAGAACAAAAAGCCTAAATTAACGATCTGCAAAAAGAATATGGGTTAATCTATGCGCCACTCAATCCGCAGTCTACCCTTCAGTGTTTTCATAGATGAAACCAAACTAGACATTAACTACGTGCCGTCCAGTCTTCCCCACAGAGAGCGCCAACTCCAATTTTTAGCCCAATTTTTCCGTTTCGCTGTGGAAAGACCCGGGAAAATGTCGCAACGCGTGTTGATAACCGGAAGCATCGGAACAGGGAAAACGGTCCTGTGTCAGAGTTTCGGACGGAACATCACGAAGGAAGCGCGGGAAAAGGGCATAAACCTCAATTATGTTCATGTTAACTGTCGCGAGTGCAAAGGAAGTTTCTTTCAGATTCTCCAGAGAGTTATTCTGAATTTTTATCCCCGGTTTCCTAGACGCGGATATTCCGCTGAGGAACTTTTGCACATGCTTATGGAGGTTCTTGACGAAAAGAACGCTTACTTAATCCTAGCGCTGGACGAGTTAGATGCTTTAATCCGCACTGCCGATTCCGAGCCGCTCTATGACCTCACCCGCGTGCATGAAAGCCGTATGCAAGCTTCCCAAAGGCTTTCTTTGATCTGTATTCTTCGTAAACCGGAGTATCTAGAATCGTTGGATCCCAGCACAAGAAGCACCCTTCAACGCAATCTAATTCACTTAGAGGATTACTCACCCAGCCAGCTACGGGACATCTTGAGCGATCGAGTGGCTGTCGCCTTCAGACATGGAGCGGTTTCTGATGAAACCTTAGATTTTGTGGCTGAATCTGCATCTTCAGAGGTGGGAGGCGCCCGTTATGCTATTGAGCTTCTGTGGAGGGCTGGCAAGTATGCGGATGCTTCGGAGTCCCCTGTGGTTTTAGCTGAGCACGTTCGAAAAGCGTCCACCAGCATTTATCCAACCGTGCGTAGAGACACCATCTCCTCGCTTGGGGTTCACGAAAAACTGTTTCTCCTCGGCGTTGCGAGGCGCTTTAAACAGGCGGAAAACGCCTACTTAACCATGGGAGAGGCAGAAGACGCTTATGCTGTGATTTGTGAGGAGCACAACAAGAAACCACGAGGGCACACACAAATATGGAAGTACATCAAGGAGCTTGCTGCCCTAGGCATAATTAAAACCGAAATTTCCGGTGTCGGAAGGCGGGGCAAAACCACTATCATCAGTTTGCCGAATGTTCCCGCATCAGACCTAGAAAATGAGTTGAATAAAGTTCTACATGTGAGGAGACGATGAGATGCAGTTCGAAGATGTTTTCTCCTCGAAAGGGCGAGTTCGAATTTTGAGGATTCTAGCGGAAATCGGCGAGTTGAACATTTCAGAGATAGCTCGACGCGCTGGACTCAACTATACCACAACAAATCAGCATTTGCAGGCTCTTGAAGACGCCGGGCTTGTTAAACATAAGAAATTTGGAAGAATCCGAATATTCCGGTTCAACGAAGAAAACCCCCAAGCGAGAATAACTAAAAGGCTAATAGAATTTTGGGATGCAAACAGATAAATCCGAATTAAACGCATGAATAATCAAAGCGAGAGGTTGCGCGATAAGATGTTTCATAAAGATTATGGTCAGAAGATAAACCGGTTTGAAACCACGTTAGGGCAGGTTGCTTCCGCTATACCCCGCGACGCCATATTTGAACGGATAAAGCCAGAAGACCTTTGGAGTAAAGCCGAAACCCCCTTGACTATGCTTGAGGACATGGCGGAGAACTTTAAGGAAAGCCTGTTGATTTTGAAACCGGAAAAAGCGCCGGAAATTGAAAGGCTTTTTTCAGCCGTTAATCAACCCTTAACCGCCTTTAAGGAGACACTGTTTCAGGAAACAAACGACCCCGCAACCAACACAAGAACAGCCCTCGAACACTTGAGGAAAGCCATGGTGGGCGGCTACGACTTCCTCATCCTAGCCAAAGAAATACATGAGCATCCTTCAGCGGCTATACAGGAAATTCTGAAACTTAAGGAAGTCTACGAAGCGAAGGAATACATAGCCACTGTTCAGGTGCCAGAAACCATTCAAACCAGACTAACCCATCTAAACCAACGCGTAGAAGCCCTCAGCAATTCCTTATCTCACTTAGAAAAAGCGCTGGATACAGTTAAGGAAAACCTGAACAACCTACAGGAGGAAGCCCTCAAATTCCGCTCCGCCCCAACTGAAACTCCCGCGGACCAAGAGGAAGAAGCGCCCACAGCTGAAACGGCAAGCGAAAAACCCGAATAGACGGAAGGCTGGTGACCCGCCCAATGTCCATGGTGGACGTCACAGCGAAACCGGAAGTTTACCGCGAAGCCACAGCCGAAGGAATAATCAAGCTGAAGCCCGAAACAGTGCGGCTGATCAAAGAAGGAAAAATCGAGAAGGGCGATCCGCTTCAAGCGGCGAAGATAGCTGGCGTCTTAGCAGCGAAAAACACCAGCTCCTTAATTCCTTTATGCCACCCTCTCCCCCTGACCGACGTAAAGCTCGCTGTAAATGTTGTTGACCAGTCCACAGTTAGGGCGGAGGCGACCGTTAAAACCCGAGCGCAGACTGGCGTTGAGATGGAGGCACTTGTTGCAACCGCAGTCGCTCTGTTAACGGTGTGGGATATGACTAAAATGTATGAGAAGGACAAGCGGGGACAGTATCCGACCACTGCGGTTCAAAACATCCGCGTAACGCGGAAAGTGAAGGAGGCAGGCAGATGAGTGAAACCGCGGCTGAGCATAAGGCGGAAGCGCCCAAAAAACTGAACTTCGCGATAATTGTTTGCAGCACTTCCCGCTATGAGCAAGTTAAATTAACAGGGAAGGTTGACGATCCATCAGGCGATCTAATAGCCCAAATTCTGAAACAAAACGGACACGATGTCGTTTATCGAACAATAGTCCCTGACCAAGAGGTTCTCATCAAACAAAGCGTGAAGGAGGCGCTGGAATCAAGTCAGGCGGATGCGATCATCACCTGCGGCGGAACAGGAATCAGCCCAACAGACGTAACCATCGAAACAGTGAAACGCCTCCTCGATAAGGAGATCAGCGGCTTCGGCGAAACCCTCAGGCGCCTAAGCTATGAACAGATCGGGTCAGCATCCATCCTCACCCGCGCCATCGCAGGCACCTCAAACGGAAAGACAGTTTTCTGTTTACCTGGTTCTCCCCAAGCGGTTTCTCTGGCTCTAGAAAAGCTTATACTACCCGAAGCGGGCCATATCATAAAGCACGCCCGCGGAAAATAGGAAGATATCGATGATTTACGATAACTACGGGAGGCCAACGCTGAACCTCCGAATTTCAGTTACGCAAAAATGCGATCTGCGATGTCCGTACTGCCACAGAGAAGGACAGGCTTCGTCTTCAACGGAGATGTCCGCGGAAGAAATTCTGAAGATAACGCAAGTAGCGCTGGCGCTTGGCATTTCCCGGGTGAAATTAACCGGAGGCGAAGCCCTCCTTCGACCCGACATCCTCGAGATAGTGAAGGGAATAGCCAAGCTTCGGGGTCTGCGGGACCTGTCCATGACAACCAACGGAACCCTACTGGCGTCCAATGTAGAAGCCCTCCGCAAAAACGGCTTAATGCGCGTAAACGTGAACCTTCCAACCTTAAATTCTAGGGTCTACCGCGAGTTGACGGGCGGAAACCTGAAGAGCGTTCTAGACGGCATAGAGGCAGCGGTAAAATCGGGGCTTTACCCCGTGAAGCTGAACATGCTTGTTTTGAAGGGAATAAACGAGATGGAAATTCCCAGAATGATCAACTATGCGAAGCGCAGCGGAACCATTCTCCAAATAATTGAACTTGAGCCCATTAACGTTAAGCCCACCTACTATTCAAGGCATCATCAGCCCCTAAACGATGTTGAAGCCGAATTAGAGAAACAGGCTTTAGAAACAAAAACACGCGCTTACATGCAGAACCGCCGAATCTACTTTTTGCCTGACGCGAAGGTTGAAATTATACGCCCTATTGAAAACACCGAGTTCTGTTCCCGATGCACCCGAATCCGGTTGACTAGCGACGGAAAGCTGAAGCCCTGTCTAATGCGAAACGACAACTTAGTTGACATTCTCACCCCTCTCAGAAACGGAGCTGACAGAGAAACGTTAACGCAAATTTTCATGGAAGCCATCAAAAAACGTGAGCCTTACTACAAAGAAGTAAAACAGCTAAGACCCCTGACTTCCAGCTAAGTACGCTACCATCGAATCGTCCAAGTCGAACCAATCAGCTAAGCCAGCAGACATCTCAGCGTTACTTTCAAATATTATCCGCAGAAAGGGAAGAACCTCCCTTATTGCTGCTGAAGAGGAAAGATGACATTTTTTCCCTATTTTCAGGCCTATCAAAGAACGCATCTTACGATTCTTTCTTGTTTTCGACAACCATTTTATTCTCTCCGGGAACTGGAAGGGGGTCCACCCTCGCGCCGGTCCCTCCTTGGAAACGGTTATGCCTGCTGTCATAAAGTCAATCACATAACGCATGAACTTCCAGTTCAGTGTTGACCTGATTCTTCCGCGGTAGAGGTCGGCCATTGCCAACGCGTCCATTCCTTCCGCTAACTCGTGGGGGTCCTTCAGGTGGTGGGGCGCGTTTTCGTATATCCACTCAAAAAGCATGTCTAGGTCCATATCCGCTGCGTCAACCGCCCTCTTCGCGTCTAAACAGTTCTTAGAGTAGAACACGGTCTTCAAAACGTTGAATATAACATCTTTCCGGTCTCTGTCAGCGAGCCACGCCACATCCTGATACGTCAGCTTTTTCTTGCCTTGCGCCAACGCCTGCAGATCATTCACCGCAGATCGGATGTCTCCTTTGTCTTTCTTGGCGATTAGCTTAAGCGCGTCTGCTTCCGCTTGAATTCCTTCTTTTTGGCAAATTTCCTTCAGGCGCCTCAGAACCTCGTAGAAGGTGGGCTTTTCAAATTTTATGAGGAGACAGTAACTTCGAAGGGTCGAAAACCGGGGATCGTAGGCATTATTTGCAATAAGCACAAGGGGGCTCCTGCTGGTCTTAATTATCTCCGTGATGATTCTAACTCCGCCCTTATCCGCGGTTCCCGTTATGCCGTCCATTTCATCAAGCAGAATCAGACGCTTTTTCCCAGAAAGCGTAGTGTACTGGGAAGCCATTCCAGCGAACCGTTGAACAGCATCTGCAGTTCTATAATCGCTAGCGTTCTTTTCAACCAGCTCCAAATTCAATTCGTTGGCTAAAGCTTCAACACTCACTGTTTTTCCAACGCCGGGAGGGCCATAGAGAAACGCAGCCCTTTTTTTAGGAATGGCTTTTTCCCAAGATTTGATCCATTTTTCAAGTTTTTGAATGGCCGCCTGGTTCCCAACAACCTCAGCTAGTTTTCGAGGCTTGTGCTTCGCCGTCCAGGGGGTGTACACGTCACTTTCCTCTTTGCATCTCATGACCCGCCTCGGTGAGTTTGGCGAGTAGGGCGCTTAACTGAACTTCCTCGTCAGCTCCCTCTGTTAACCTGAAGTCGGTTTCTCCGATGACCTCCGCAATTTTGATTTTCCATTTTTCCGGAATTTGGGAGCGGAAAACTTCTATGTGAACCTGTCTGATGATGTCGCTTCCAGCCACGCCGTACTTGAGAATCATCTCCCTCAATTTTTCTCTGGCACCCACAAAATTGCCCTTCATAGCCAGCGTGATCATGCCTCGAACATCCGCGGGGCTGGCTCTGCCCACCACCGAGTAGACGGTTTCAGAGCTGATGGTTTTTCCCATGGAAGCAGCCGCCTGCAACGCGTTTATCGCCTTCCGCAGGTCTCCCTCGCTGACCTCTAGGATCGCCTCAAACCCGTCATCGCCTACACTCACGTTTTCTTTTTGCACGACGTACTTCAGCCTGCCTATGAGGTGTTCCCTGGGCAGGTAGGTGAACCTGAAGGGAGCGCATCTCGACTGAATGGGCTCAATTATTTTTCCGCTGTAGTTAGCTATGAGGATGAATCGGGCGGTTTCCGTGAAGCGTTCCATAGTTCGCCTAAGAGCCTGCTGGGCGTCACCCGTCATGTTGTCCGCTTCGTCAAGGATTAACAGCTTGAAAGGTATTTCCCCTATGGCTCTTGTCCGCGCGAAGGTCTTCACGGTTTCCCTGACGACGTTTATGCCCCTTTCGTCACTTGCGTTTAACTCCATGAGGTGTTCTCGATAGCCTGCGCCGTAAAGGTCGTGAGCCAAACATAGCGCGGCTGTTGTCTTTCCGGTTCCCGGCGGACCGGCAAAAATGCAGTGGGGAACGTTTTTCGCTTCAACGAAGCTCTTTAACCGTTTCACTATTTCCACTTGATCTGCCATGTCATTAAGGGATTTGGGGCGGTACTTCTCGGTCCACATCTCATAGCTCATTCTAGGTCCTCCTTGCTATTTTAGGGATGTAAGCCGTATAAATTATATCCCAAACCCCTTTTTAGGTGCGCGCGATTCTATCTCTATCGGGGGAGATTAAGTATGGGGCGATTCCTCAAACTGTGGTTCTTAACTTTCCTGTTATTCCTGTTTTCACTAACGTATGTTGACTACATTGTCCATTACACCCTTTACTCCTATGGACTGCAATTTTCAATGGAGTGGGCTAAACCTTACTGGTTCGCGTTGAATATTGTTTTTCTATCAGCCGCATTGAACAGTGCATATTCTTTCCGACTTAGAGCCACATCAAAGCGCAAAGACAAATACCTGTCATTCCTAATATTCTTCACCATACTGATGTCCTCTCTTGGAGGCTTCTTAGACTTCTTTTGGTGGGTAATTCACGGTTCTTTACCCGCTATAGATTTTGTGTGGCACTGGTCACCTTTTTACTGGTTATTCAATTTGGAGTGGACAACCAAACACCAGTTGATTTACACTCTTGTTTGGTTTTTGGTTCTCACGATGCTTTGGATCATATACGGGTTGTTGAGTAAAAAGAGCAAGAGGCATGCGCATGCAAGATAAGAATTAATAAAACTTATGGATAATCAAAAGAGAAATGCGCGCGTTTGGGTTGCCCATAAATGAGCCAATTCAAGTGTGGTTTATTGTCTAATTAATGTAAGGTTCTGCACAAAAAAGGGAGAGAAAGGAAACGTTTGGTTAGTCGAGGATTCTTTCAACGGCGTCTGCTTCTGCTTCTTCCACCAACGGTATTCCTGTGACTTTCGCTGCTCTCTCGGAAAGCGAAACTAGGTCGCTTCTATCCAGCAGATTCAGCTTCCACTTCCTCGCGCCCGCCATCAACTGCTGAAGCCCAACCTTAAGCCGTTCAAGGTAGCTATACAGCCCCACGGCTTCCCACGGTATCTCTTTAAACCTTTCCCCAAACTTTTCTTTTAGTCCCGGCGTGGCTACGAAGAACTTTTCAGGCGTTGAGCCGTATTCTTGGGCGAAACTCCTCGGTAGTTTTCCCTCTTTTGCTAGTTCCACAAAGTAGGAGGACTTCATAACCGCGGTTAGGGGCGCCCTCGCCATTAAAATAGACTTCACATATGGGCCTTCGCCGAAGTTACTCATGGCTATTGCCTTGTACATCTGCGTTTCGCTAATGAAACCACCAGCCATTACTAGGTCGGGTACATGCCTGCCTTTCTTCCTTAAAATCTCTGCGCACTTCAGAACCTGAGCTTCCAAGTAAACCGTAGGCGTGCTCATTTCATCCATCATTGGAACTGGACTCATGCCTGTTCCGCCTCCAGCGCCGTCGAACGTCACCGCGCCGATTTTTGCTTCAGAGGCTAACTTCATAGCGAAGGCAACAGCGGAGGGTCTATATGCGCCGGTTTTTAACGTTATATGTTTGGCACCCTGTTCTCTGAGCCAGTCGATGTCTTCAAGGAAGTCTTTTTCCGCGGGCATCCCGACTCTGCTGTGTCTCTCGAATGACGAGAAGACCCCTTGCTTGAAAGCATCTTGAACAACCTTGTCCTCGGGGTCCGGTATGACCAAGTATCCTCGTTTCTTCAGCGTCAGCGCCCTTTCAAGGGTCATTAGTCTAACTTCGCCGCCGATGGCTTTAGCTCCTTGTCCCCACTTTCTTTCAATCATGTTAGCTTCCAGTTTAGACAGCGCGTAAACGTCTACGCCTAACCTCTGGTCTTCAACGTTTGTTTGGACAGCTACGTCCCCGTGTTTTCCATCCCAGAACTTGCGGAAGGCATCAACCCTGCGCTTCAGCTCCTTCGAGTAAGTTATCTTGCCGCCTTGAATTTTTGCTTCTGGGTCCATGCCGCACACGTTCTCTCCAATAATGATTATTGCACCTGAAATTGCGGCGCTAACCGCAAGCCCGTCCCAGTTCAGCCTCGCCACCTCAGTTGAACCGAAGGCGCCCATCACTATGGGAATCTTCAGCGGTATGCCTGCAACCTCAGTTTTCACGTCCACATTCTGGAAAAACGCTACGTCGGAGTCAGCTTTGATGCCTTTAGCGCCCAAGAGCCTAGCTTGAATGTTGAAGTGCGACCAGTCTAGGCCGAAGTCTTTAAGTGCTCCAGCTGTGCTGAAGCCGAAATGTTTGGGCTCCGGATAAAGTGCCTCCCGTCCACGAAAGGCGGATAGGCTTATCTGGCAAAGGAAGGGGCAATCTCTGATACATATTGGGCACATGCCGCTGGTGGGACTTACATCCCTAACCCTCGTATTCGTTCCAGTTGTTGATTTCGCGTTTAGGTAAGCAGAATTTTTGTCCACTCGCTCTGGCATTCACATGCACCTCTGAATATTTGTTCAGTAAGGAATGCAAGATTTAGTTTTTAAAGATTGTGGAACGGTTGCCGGTAACCTATTTCCATCTATTTGGGCGCTGAAAAGTGGGTAGCGTTATTGTTGCGATTATTGAAATGGTCGTTAATCTGCTAAATTCTGGTCATTTCTTCTACTGGAACGAGGCAGTGGGGGGCAAAAGTGTCAATTTCTGCTCCCATCTCCTTCATAACTGCTCCAGGAGTCAGACCGCCAACCATGCATAACCCAAACCTATCCATGCCCACCGGTATCCCGAGTACGGGTTCATTGGGCTCGCCGAGGACTAAGACACCACCCCATCCCTTGTTCCTTAGGTTTTCGAGAATCTTTCCGGTTCTCTCCCTTGCTTCCGCAGGTATTTCCCTTAAGTTAGCGAGCAACATTCCTGTTCCACTTTGAAGTATATTCGTTAGAGAAGTCATGTTCCTGTAAACGAAAACCTCAAGGGGCGGTATGGTCGTCCCCTCGTACGAGATTATTTCCACGAAACGGATAGGCTCACGATCTAACATCTGAACCAGTCCACCACAATTGAAAAGCAAAGGGATACCGGAGTGGATAAGTATGCCGTCTATGGTCAGGTTGCACACTGTAAACAGAGCTATTTTCTCCTCAGGCACAGACACGCCTCGATACTCTTCCCCTTCATCTAACACTTTGATGTAGGGGGCGGATAAAAGATTCATCTCATGAAGAGCCTTCACGGTTTCTAACGTCTTATCCTTGAAGGTCTTATCTATTATGGATACATTCGTGACGAGAAGCCCAGAGTCGGCTTCAAGGTCGTACGTTGTTGAATACGCCAGGGATAAGAAGCGGGTGGTGATGAAGCCAACCCGCAGGTAGGCTAAGGCTCTGCTCAGTTCGGCTAAACCCTTAGGCGTTATCGTTCTTCCGCTTCGCTCGTGACCTTTAACAAATCCTTTTGCCTCTAGCAACTGAAGATGATATCTTATTGTCCTGTCGCTGAGTAGGAATCCTTTCTTTCTTAACTCCCGCCTCAACACCGTTGAACCTACGGGATTATCATATTCACTCAGCACCCTAAGTATTTCAAATCCTTTTCTGGCGCTTTCGTTCAACTGTGCCATGCTCGATTCTCCCAGTCAGAGATAACCTTCATTTCATTCTTATAGACTGTCAGTTGTCCATTCAACTTTCTGCACAGTAGAATATAACTTTTCTAATTAAAAATATGGTTGTCTTAATTAGTTTCTTGCCTTTTCATTTAAACCCTAAGTTTAGCAGGCCTTGAGCATTATTCCCATTCGATTGTTGCGGGTGGCTTGTGGGTTATGTCATATACGACCCTAGTTACCGGCGACAGTTCATTGGTTATTCTGGTGGATATCCTCTCTAATGTCTCGTAAGGAATCTTAGCGAAGCTAGCGGTCATGGCTTCCCTACTTTCCACAACTCTAACAGCAACCGTGTAACCATAAACCCTAGCGTCTCCTTTCACCCCAGTGGTTTTTGTATCAGTTAAAACGGCGAAATACTGCCATAAACCATCTTTAAGCCCGCTTTTCTCCACTTCTTCAGACACGATTTTGTCTGCTTTCCTGACAATGTCAATTTTCTCTTGGGTTACCTCGCCGACAACCCTAACCGCTAAGCCTGGACCGGGAAAGGGCTGTCTCCAAACTATGTTCTTCGGCAACCCCAATTTTTCTGCGATTTTTCTAACTTCGTCCTTGTAGAGATCCCTCAAAGGTTCAATGATTCCCTTGAACTCGATTTCTGTGGGTAACCCCGCTACGTTATGGTGGCTCTTTATTTTATCCGAGTGCTTTTGGATTCCGGATTCTATTCTGTCAGGATAGATCGTTCCTTGAATGAGGTATTCTGCTCCGCTTTTCCTCGCAACTTCCTCGAAAACCCTGATGAACTCCCGTCCGATTATCACCCGCTTATCCTCGGGATCCACGACTCCCTTCAATCTCGCAAGAAACTCCTTTTGCGTGTTAATCCTGACAAATTTCACGCCTATATTCCTAAAGGTGTCTTCAACGAACTCAGGTTCACCTTCGCGCATGAAGCCGTGATCAACGAAAACGGCGGTCAGGTTCCCCTTAAGGGCTCTTGCAGCTAAGATCGTGGCTGTGCTGGAGTCAATTCCGCCGCTTAGGGCAATTATGGCTTTTTTATCTCCGACAGTCCGCTTTATTTCTTGGACTCCTTTCTCTATGAAGGATTCAGGTTTCCAGTTTGCTCGACACTTACATATGTCAAAAACGAAGTTCTGCAGCATTTTCTTGCCGTTTTCAGTATGCACAACCTCCGGGTGCCACTGCAAACAGTATATGGCAGTTTTCTTGTGTCGAAAAGCGGCTATTGGACAGTTTTCAGTGTGCGCCAGAACTTCAAAATCTTCAGGAAGCCAATAAACGACGTCGCCGTGGCTCATCCAAACCTTCTCATTTCGGCTTAAGTCCTTCAGCACACCCACAGGCTTATCCACAGTGACGTATGTTATTCCGTATTCCCGCTTTGTTCCCCTTTTCACCTTTCCCGCGAAGGCGTGAGCTATTAATTGGTGACCGTAGCATAATCCTAGGATGGGAATGCCCAAATTCAATATTTTAAAGTCGAACTTCGGGGCGTCTTCTGCGTAAACGCTTGATGGCCCACCTGATAAGATCATGCCTCTGACGTTAATCCTCTTGTTTATAGTCTCCATTTCTTTAGGGGTAATATTGCATGAAACAATTTCTGAATATACACCTTGTTCCCTGACCCTTCTGGCTATAAGATGGCTGTACTGCCCACCGAAGTCAAGCACAAGAACCGTGTCAAGTTTCATGGAGCACATATCCAACGAGCCTTAGCCTCATCTCTCAGCTCTTCATTTCTTCTCTCGTTCTAACCTCCGGTTTATACCTGAGGCAGCAATAGTCTCCCATGGTGCAAGAGAGGCAAAGCTGATCCTTCGGTATGCCTATTCCTATGCTCAACCCGTCTACGTCGTTATAACCAAGAAAGCTCACACCGATTTCTCTTGCAACCTTCTGGTTGACTTCAGCCAAATTCTGCGTGGTTCTGCAGACTCTGTACGCCAACAGTTCCTCTTGTGTTGGGAAGTCTATTCCTACATAGCAGGGATACGTTATGGGCGGGAAGGCAACGAGCATAGATACCTTCTTTGTGTTTTTCAATTTTTTATTAACAATTATCTTGGAGCTTGTACCCCTCACTATGCTGTCGTCCACCAAAATGACCTCTTTTCCTTCTATTACTCTCCTTATGGAATTAATGTTAAAAATAACCTCCTCCCTCTTCTCTGGCTCTATGAAACTTCTCCAGCTTCCCTTCCTCCGATAACGGTCTTTCATGAGTCCTTCTTCAAAAGGAATCCCTGATTCTTCAGAGTACCCCACGGCTGCAGGTCTCGCAGAGTCGGGAACCGGAACAACCACATCTCCAACTAGAGGATACTTCTTAGCCAGCAGCCTCCCGATGTTTTTCCTAGCAGAATATACGTTTACTCCCTCTATGTAGGAACTTGGATGCGCAAAGTAAATGTACTCAAAGGGACAAATGGCGTGTTTCTCCTTTACAGAAAACAGTTGCTCTTGTAAACCGTTTCTGTCAACCTTTATCAGCTCTCCCGGTTGCACGTCCCTAATGAGCCTCGCACCAACAGCGTCAAGGGCGCAGCTTTCAGATGCTATTATGTAGGAGCTGGTTTCTTCATGCCAACCAAGACAGAGGGGTCTGAAGCCCCTTTCATCCCTTGCCGCTATCAACTCTCCTTTGGTTGTTAAAATTACGATGGCGTAGGAGCCATTTATCTTTGGATTGAACCGCTCAAAAGCTTCACGCCAGTCTTTTTGTTTTCTCACGGTTTGATAAAGCCCCAGCCCCATCATTTCAGTGTCCGTCATCCCCATGGGCGGCAACCAGCCTCCCTGCTTGAGGTCTCTGATCAGCGGTTCTCTGTCAACGGTTCCGTTGTGAGCAATGGAGAACCCGCCAGATCCGCCTATTTCAAGGGGGTGAGCATTTTTAAGATTGGATCGAGCGGTTGTTGAATACCTCACATGTCCTATTCCAACATTTCCCGCTAGCTTGCTGATTTCTCCGTAATCTTCCTCAAGTCCCTGCGAAACAAGCCCCATCTTTCTGTAGGGGCTATGCCTCCCAACAGCGATTCCCCAGGACTCTTGTCCCCTGTGTTGAAGGGCCTCTAAGCCGGTGAGAAGCATCGAAGAAACATTGTGACCATCTAGCGAGAGGATCCCGATTACGCCGCAGTGTTCCCTCAACTAGTTGTCACCGTTTTTAACAAAAGGACTAGTAAATAAAAAGGTTTTTAACAAAAAAATGTAGAACGAAAGGCAGCGGTTTCCCGCCCTAAACCTTCCAATACAGTTAGGTCGTCAAATCAATCAAATTTTCAGGAGCCTGTTAGTTTAACCTCTTGCAGAATTTTCTCAAATTCTTCCTCTTTCAGGGAGGCCTTTCTGCCTTCTGCGTAAATCTTTTTTATTTTCTTTATAACCGCTTGAAGTTGTTGGTCGTTTGCGGGTATTCCCATTTTTTTCATCTTGTGTCTAATCACAGCCTTACCAGACTGCTTACCAATAGTGAGCCTCCTCACGTTTCCTACAAGTTCAGGGGCATACGGCTCATAAGTAAGCGGCTCATTAAGCACTCCGTGAGTGTGTATTCCAGACTCGTGGGCAAAAGCGTAGCCGCCAACTATGGCCTTGTTTGGTGGGACTATGTAGCCCGCTGCGCGACCAATGTAATTGGCAATTTCCGTTAATTTCCCTAGCCCTTTTTCGTATTTCTTGACACCGTGATGCAGATATAGGTTAATCATGACTTTTTCCGTTTCAGCATTCCCAGCCCGCTCCCCTATTCCCAGAAAAGTTGTGCTGGCATAGATCCTTTCAAATAAACCTGAGGCTGCTCTGATGGCTGCCATCGTGTTTTCAACAGCATTCCCCAGGTCGTCGTGGGCATGAATTTCAATGTCCTTGATCCTCGTCTCTTCTTTTATCTTTCTAATCTTAGCTGGAATCCCATTAGGTAAAGGTGCATCTGGACTCGATAAACCAATCCCCACGGTGTCACAGATTCGGTAAACCTCAGCTCCAGCATCAGCAACAGCGTTGATGAATCTCTTCTCGAACTGCCAGTCTGCCCTCATGCTGTCTTCCCCGTGGACAAACACCCTCATTCCATAGTCCTTCGCGGCATACTCTACAGCCTCCACAACCCTTTCAAGGAGTTCCTCATCAGTCTTTTCAGGCCATTTAGCCCTGAAGTGGATGGGGGAAACAGGATGGGAAATTCCAACCTCTTTAAAATCGCACGTCAATGCATCGTCTATGTCGGTTTTTAGGGCCCTGCACCAACCGGCGAGTCTAGCGTTCAAGTTCATGTCTTGAATCAGCTTTATGGCCTTTTTGTCTGGTTTTTGATAGTGGTGAAGTTCTATCCTCTCTACTCTGATGGAATCAAGAAGATAGGCGATGTGCGCTGTCTGCTCAGGGGAAGCCGCTAAGCCAGGCATCTGCACGCCGTCTCTCAGCGTTGTATCATCAATTATGGGTTCTACTTTCAAAGGCACTGTAGGGAAACGAAATTCAATGTTAGTATTGTTTTTGGAATACACCTTCATTTTTTCGTCACTTTTCTTCAGTTTCGTTCATTGTTAATTTGTGCATGTTGATAGCATCCCCCTTTATCCTCAGGGTTAAAGAAAAAGGTTTTTGTTTTCAAAATTGGGGTGTCGAGGCGCGTGTTTAGGGTGTTTCTGGGGTTATCGGGTGGAAGATGGATAATAGGGTTTCCGTGTGAACTACATTGGGGTGTTGTTCAACCATTTCATATATTATTCTTCTGAGGTCTTTGAGGTCGTCTGCTTCCACCACCACCACCGCATCGAATCTACCTAGGACTGAGTTGGCCATCTTCACGCCCTTGATGCGTCTTGATGTGACTATGTTTTGGGAGGTGCCGGGTTTCACGGTGACCATGACGAAGGCTCTCAGTGGTTTTTTGCGTAGATCCTTTTTCTTAGACATTTTTTCTCTCTCCATTAGAATAGGGTTAACGATGTTTCGGTATGGATGATGTTGGGATCCTTGCCAACTATCTTGTAGACGATTTCGTTGATTTTTTCGATGCTAGGCGCCTCTATGACCACTATGGCATCATATCTGCCATAGACAGAGTCCGCGTGCAGAACGCCCTTAACTCGACCTTTAATAGCTTCAACGACCTTCTCAGAGGTACCGGGCTTCGTTTCAATCAACAGGTATGCTTTCATTTACTCCTCACCTCTTACATATTTTTCATTTAATAGTCTAGGTATTTCATGATTTCCCATGGGGTTACGTAAAGGCAGTATTGGTTCCAGTCGTTGGTTTTGTATTCTATGAAGGCGTCAAAGATGTGGCTTCCGAGGGTCCTCTGGACAACTTCGTCGCTTTTCATTTCATCTAGGGCGTCTTTCAGCGTCGTTGGAAGTTCCCTAATTCCAAGCGCCCGCTTCCTTTCAGCTGATAATTCATACACATCTTCGTCGACTGGATCACCTGGGTCGATCTTTTTCTTCACGCCGTCAAGTCCCGCCATGAGGATACACGAATATGCTAAGTAGGGGTTGCAGGATGGGTCAACGGAACGAACCTCCACACGTTTAGCTGAGGCAAACTTAGGTCCTTTGAAGTAGACAGGAACCCGCGCTAAGGCTGATCTGTTGCGGCGTGACCACATTATGTAAATTGGAGCCTCAAAGCCAGGCACAAGCCGCTTGTAAGAGTTCACTGTTGGACAAGCCACAGCAGTAATGGCCTTCGCGTGCTCCAAGACCCCACCAATGAAGTATCTTCCTGTTTGGCTTAACTCAGCATACTCATCATCCTTATCATACATCGCGTTTTCTCCGTCCTTCCAAAGGGAAGTGTGAACGTGCATTCCGCTGGCGTTGTCGAGGTAAACCGGCTTAGGCATGAAGGTAGCGATCATCCCGTGTTTCTTAGCCACGTTTTTTGCCACGAACTTATAGTACATGGTCCTATCAGCAGTTTCCACCAGCTCACCATAGCGGAAGTCAATCTCCAACTGACCGGCTGTAGCCACTTCATGATGGTGCATCTCAATCTCAAAGCCGAAGTTTTCTTCAAGTGTTGAGGCGACCTCGTTGCGGTACTCGATGGTTGTGTCTTCTGGAGGAGGCCTAAAGCACGCCTCTTTCGGCCTGAGGGTGAAGCTTCCAGGCGTGATTTCCGGCGACTCTGGCACAACTCTTGGCGCCCCCCAGGAGTCTCCCGCACCTCCCTTTGGGCTAACCCAGAGGTCCCAAACTAGTTTCGTTGGGTCAATGGATGTGAAGACGAAATACTCCAGCTCGGGGCCGAAGCGTCCGGTGTAACCCATGTCTTTTGCTGCTTTAACCGCTCTTTTTGCAACGTATCCCCTTGGGCACACCTCAGAAGGTTCTTTGCCGCCGTAAGCCTCGTAGATATCGCCTATGATGATGGCGCTTTTCTGTTTTTCATCGCTGGTCCACGGGATGATGGCTAGAGTCTCCGGGTCAGGCATAAAAACCATGTCGGATTCTTCGATGGATTTGAAGCCCCTGACCGATGAGCCGTCGAAGCCGATTCCTGCAGTGAAAGCTGGTCCTTCTGTGTACTGTTTTGCGGGTATAACCACGTCTTGCATTAGACCTCGGATGTCCACGAATGTCGAGTGCACCCATCGGACTTTGTTCTCCTTTAGGGTCTCAACAGCTTTCTTCAAAGCCTCCATGTCGTACACCCGTTTTTTATTCAATAAGGGATCTAAATATTGGATGTTTGTATATAAAGCTTTCGCTTTGGAGGAGAAACATTTATATAACGTTCATCTAAATGAATATTTATTCATGAAAAAAGGTCATGTGTTTGCATGATATCACCGAATGTGAGAATTGGGGGTAATGAAATTGAAAGCTAGTTCACCTGAAAAAATTGACGATGTTGATTTCCAAATTATCAATTTGCTCCAAGAGGACTCTAGGAGAAGTTTCAATAAGATAGCCGCCAAGCTTGGAATAGCCGTCGGAACCGCGTATAACCGTGTTAAAAGTTTAGAGGATAAAGGAATTCTGAAGGGCTACACAATAATGGTGGATCCTGTTAAACTCGGGTGCAGCTTAACGGCAATCATACTAATTCAAGCCGAAGGACAACATCTCTTGGAGGTCGAGAAGGAAATTGCGAAGCTGGATAATGTTATCTGCGTTTATGACATCACCGGGGATTTTGATGTCGCGGTTGTTGCAAGGTTTAAGGACAGATCCAGCTTAAACAGTTTCATCAAGAATCTACTAACAACTCCTCATGTAAGAAGAAGTGTTACAAACGTCGTCCTCAACGTTGTCAAGGAGGACTTCAGGGTCAAAATTTGAACTTACTGGAACTGAAAAGGGCTGTAAACAAGCTCGGGTTAAGCGGGTTAAGCGGGTTAAGCTGCATCCCAGCGCGCGCCGATCTTGGAAAATATGGTGGCAGCTTCTATTTCACGACTGTAGGTAGGACAAAATCAGGTCAGATGGACTTGGGCTCGAGTCCCCGTTTTTATCCTCCTCACGGTTCTCGTGAATAGAGTTACCAAAGTTAGTAAAGGCGTAGGAGAATATAGTTTTTTACTAATATTTGTTATAGTTTTTTATTGCAGATTTCTATGTTTTTTGCTTCATGTTTGCTCCGAAAATGCTAACAGAAGTTATTAATTTCCCTAGCCCTATCTCTGTTGTGAACAGTCTCGAGTTGAAGTTTAATGTCATTGGCAAAACCTTTATCGTCTATTGAGGATGCGGATTTTGAGTTTGAAAACTCTTCGGTTCAAGTCATCGCGAGCAGAAACTGTCCTGAAATTGAGCTCGCAGGCTTGAAGGTTGGACCTTTCGAGGAGGGAAGAGAATATGAGGTCCGTTTTTGGGTGGCTCAGGAGTTGAAGAAAGCCGGAATCGCGCGTTTCCGGGAGGAGGAACTTCTGGATGCAGTGAGCCTCCATAAAATCCACTGGAAAGAGCGCGTTCAATCCGTTAAGCGGCTGTCTTCGTTACCTGAAGATTTTTACGCCAAGTTGCGGCGTTATTTAGCCGGTTTAAAAGCGGAAGCGGCGAAGAGTGCTGAAAAGATGAGGGAATATGAAAAGTCGGTTAGACTCGCCCACGACATCATAAACTGCAGATTAAAAAAGATTGTTTCCCTCTCCTCGTTTCCAGAAAAAACAAATCAGTTTCTTCAAGACCTCGCGATGGAAGAACGCATCCTTTACGGTCGCTTACACCAATTTATCGACGATTGGCGGTCTGAAATCCTGAAAGGAGGAAGTGAGCCTTGACTGAAGTTGAAATTTCTGTAGGAGACCCTCAGGAACGGTTCCAAGACTTCCTAAAGTCAGACAAATACCGCCGAAGATTCTCTCAAATGGCCCTCGCGAACAGCACATCATTAATCGTAGACTTCGAAGACCTTTTAACGGTAGATTCTGCCCTAGCAGAAGCCGTAATAGAAAAACCCGATGAATATTTGAGGCACGCACATAGCGCTGCATATGCCCAACTCAAAATGGAAGAACCTGAATACGCCGACAGCGTTGAAGAGGTCACCGTTCGGATCAGGGGTCTGCTTGAAACCGTTCCTCTGCGAACCTTGGGGTCCGCGCACATTGGAAAACTGATCATGCTTGCCGGCATTATAGTGCGTGCTACGCCAGCGAGACCCTTAGTTACGCGGGGGGCATTTCGGTGCAAAAGATGCGGGACCACTAATAGCATTGAACAAACCGGTCCATTCTTGAGGGCGCCCTTCGTATGCGAGAACTCCTCATGTAGAAGCAAAGGTCCCTTCGACTTTCTCCAAGAACAATCTGAATTCATTGATTCACAGGAAATCCGCATTCAAGAGCGTCCTGAGGACCTTCCGCCGGGTCAGCTCCCGCGGTGGATAAACGTTAAGCTCATTGGGAGGGACATTGTGGGCGTTGCGAGACCAGGCGACTTGGTTTCCATAGTGGGGATCGTTCGTGCAGACGCTCCAACCTTTCCGAGAGCTGGAAAACTTCGGTTGTTCCTGTTGCATCTCGACGCGAACTTTATAGACATCGCGAGTAAGGAGCCTGAGGCAGAAGCCATTTCGCCTGAAGAGGAAAAACAAATTCTTGAACTTGCCAAGGACCCGTGGGTTCACCGCAAGATCACCCGATCAATAGCACCTTCCATCTACGGCTACGAACACATTAAGGAGTCAATAATGTACCTCCTCTTCGGAGGGGTTGCGAAGTTTCTCCCTGACATCAACATTCGAGGTGACATGAACGTTCTCTTCATAGGCGACCCGGGAACCGCCAAGTCGCAGTTGCTACAGTACGTGACGAGGATCGCTCCAAGAGGGCTGTACACTTCCGGTAGGGGAACCACAGCCGCTGGGTTGACTGCCGCCGTGCTTCGAGCTCAGGAGGGAATGACGCTTGAGGCTGGAGCCCTAGTGCTGGCTGACAAGGGCGTAGCCTGCATCGACGAGATTGATAAAATGCGTCCCGAAGACAGGGTGGCTATTCACGGAGCCATGGAGCAGCAGATTGTCTCAGTTGCGAAGGGCGGCATCGTGGCGACCCTTAACGCTCGAACCTCTATTTTGGCAGCGGCTAACCCCGCCTTGGGAAGATACGACCCTTATCGGACGGTTGCCGAGAACATCTCTCTCCCCGTGACCATTCTTTCAAGGTTCGACCTCATCTTCGTGTTGAAGGATGTTCCTGAACGGGAACTGGACGAAAAATTGACTGAACACATACTGAAGCTGCACAAAACCGGCGCGGTTCCAGTGGAACCCCCTATACCGGCGGCGCTTCTCCGTAAGTACGTGAGTTACGCCAAAAACGTGAAACCGACGTTAACCGCTGAGGCTTTAGACCGCCTGAAAGAGTTTTATTTAGCTATGCGTGCAGCCAGCGAAACCGAGGGAACGCCGATAGCCATAACCGCCAGGCAGCTTGAATCCCTCGTTAGGATGGCTGAGGCTAGGGCGCGGGCGGCTCTTCGGGACAAGGTTTCAGCTGAGGATGCTGAGGCTTCGATTGCCCTGATGAAGCGGTCGCTTGAGGAGGTTGGAATTGACATTGAATCCCAGAAAATTGACATCGACGTCATCATGACTGGAAAGCCTAAGAGCCTGCGAGATCGGCTGCATGTTGTCCTAGACACTCTTGTTTCAATGGAGAAGAAGACCGGTATGGTGGAGAAGTCTGAACTCGTGAGTAAGCTTGAGACTGAGCACGGTGTATCACCTGCTGAGGCTGAACGGCTCATAGGGCAACTTGAAAGGGAAGGAACCATATACTCGCCGAAAGAAGGCTACCTAAAGAAGACTTAGCCAGAAAAAGGGCGTAGATGTTGGAAATTAAGGACCTGCCAGTGCCGGAATCCGTTAAAGCGGTCATAATTAAATCGGGAATCACGGAGCTTTATCCTCCGCAGGTGGATGCTGTACGGGCAGGCGTGTTAGAGGGGAGAAACCTTGTTTTGGCAAGTCCCACAGCTTCAGGTAAAACCCTCATCGCTGAGATCTGCACTCTAAAGCACGTGTTAGAAAAGGGCGGAAAGGTTCTTTATCTAACTCCTTTGCGGGCTTTAGCCAACGAGAAGTTTGAGGAGTTTAAGCGGTACGCGGTTGTTCGCAAGGGGGATGGAAGGCTGATCAGCGTAGGCATAAGCACCGGCGACTACGACAGTAGCGACCCGTGGCTCGGCAGATACGACGTAATCGTTACAACCAACGAGAAGGCGGATTCGCTTCTGAGGCACCGCGCGCGGTGGATGGACGACATTTCCCTAGTAATCGCGGATGAGGTGCATCTGCTTAATGATGCTGATCGGGGACCGACGTTGGAGGTGGTTCTCGCCCGTCTGATGCAGATTAACCCTGATGTTCAGTTGTTGGCTCTAAGTGCCACGGTGAAGAACGCGGAGGAAGCGGCTGAATGGCTAAAGGCTGGTTCGGTTACCACTGATTGGCGTCCCGTTGTGCTCAAGGAAGGAGTGCTGGTTCACAACGAAGCCCAGTTTAAAGACGGAAGTGCCCTGAAAATTGAAGGGACCACGAGGAACCCCGCCATAAACTTAGCTTTGCACAGCGTACGTCAGGGCGGTCAGGCGCTCATTTTCGCGGGGACTAGGCGGAGTGCGGTTGGTTTAGCTCGGAAGGTTTCTGGGGCTCTGAAAGGTTTTGTTTCCAAGTCAATGAAGCGGGCTTTAACTCGGGTTTCTGAGAGGGTGCTGGCGGCGGGCGAAAGGACGAGGCTCAGCGAGTTGCTGGCTGAAGTGGTTCAGAACGGGGCGGCTTTTCATCACGCTGGTTTAGGCGGCGCTCACAGAAGGATCATTGAGGATGCTTTTCGGGAGGGAAAAATTAAGGTTTTGACGGCGACGCCTACTTTGGCTTTTGGCGTTAATTTGCCCGCTCGGATGGTGGTTGTGTCTAGTTATCGGCGGTATGATCCCGGCTACGGCTATTATCCTATCGCGGTTTTGGAGTATAAGCAGATGGCGGGGCGGGCGGGGCGTCCTCGCTACGACAAACTCGGGGAGGCTCTGCTTGTCGCTAAGACTGAGGACGAACGGGATTATCTGATGGAAAGTTACGTGTTGGCTGAGCCTGAGCGGATTTGGTCTAAACTGGCTGTGGAGCGCATTCTTCGCGGTCACGTTTTGGCCACTGTTGCTGCTGATTTTGCGCACACGGAGCAGGGGATCTACGAGTTTTTCGGTAAGACGTTTTATGCGTATCAGTATGATCCTCGCGCCATTAAGGAGGTTATCGCGAAGATTTTGCAGTTTCTCTACAAAGAAAAGATGATTGACGCGGAAGGCAGGAATGTTTTGGCTACTGATTTTGGGCGCCGCGTCTCCGAATTATACCTTGATCCTGTTTCGGCTGTCATGATCCGCGAGGCGCTGTTTAACCGGGCGGCTGAACTCACCCCTCTAAGCTTTTTGCACATGGTTGCGCACACGCCGGACATGTTTCCTAAGCTTCGTCCATATCAGAGAGAAATGGGGAATCTTGGTTTGTTTGTGGATGAGCATCGGGATGAGTTTATGTTTGAGGTGCCTGAGGAGTGGGTGGATATGATGGCTTACGAGGAGTTTCTCGGCGAAGCTAAGCTTGCGTGGGTGCTCGATTCTTGGATGGAGGAAGTGACGGAGGACGAGATCATTGAGCGGTTTCGGGTTCAGCCCGGCGACTTGTACCGCCTCATAGAGACCTCTCGTTGGCTCCTGTATGGCTCACATGAGCTTGCCCGTCTTTTAGGACACAAGGACCTTCTGCGTCCTTTGGCTAACTTGACAGAACGCGTAAAACGGGGCATAAAAGCTGAACTTCTTCCGTTGGTTAAGCTGAAGGGCGTCGGCAGAGTGCGAGCGCGGGTTCTCTATAATTCGGGTTTGAAGTCCGTGAGCGATTTGAAGAAGGCGCCTCTGGAAAAGCTAACCACGCTTCCTTTGATCGGACCAAGGCTTGCTAAGAGCATTAAGGAGCAAGCGGGCGGATATATTAAATCTAAGGATTGGAAGAAGCTGAAGAAGGGAGATGAGTGGGCGCAGCAGGCTCTAACCGAATACTGAACTGATGGCGAAACTAGACCCTATAGATTTAATTGAAAACAAATAGACTTCAAATATAAAGGTAAAAATAAAAAATGTTGGGGAGAATGTTAACGAATGATCGTTATTTGTTGTTTAACTAATATTTTCTGTGTTTCTGGTAACATTCTCTGCAGTAGATCGGTCGCCCTTCCGTAGGTTTAAACGGTACTTCACATTCTTCGCCGCAGTCGCTGCAAACGGCTTTGTACATCCTTCGGGGACCGGATCCGCGTCTTTCATAACTCAACCTTTTTCACCACTTTTTACTCTAGTTATACACTCGACCCTACCTGAAAAGTAGAATCTAACTGTATACTACCCACAAAGTAACAAAACAACCCCTAAATAAACCTATGCCTCACAAAAAGAAACATGTGGGTATACAATTAGGTTAGCTAGTGCTTCTTCGGACAAAATGATCCTCATCGATTTAAAGGGCGCCTCTTCTTCTAACATTTTTTATCCCTTTTCTATATCGAGAAAAAGATATAAAAAGACTTTAGGTTTTAAAAACCAAAAGGAATAGCGAGATATTTCCTGTGAAACTCCTCTTTTTTCTAGATTTGCTGTTTTCACAGGCGCCAAGATTAATGCAAAATATTATATCCAAACTATGCTTTAAACTAACGGGAGGAATCTGTATGTTATTCGTTACTCTAGCTAGGATGAGGGGAAAGGTTGACAAAGAGTCCGAAGAAAAAGCAGACAAGTTCTTGGCTAATCCGCCAGCAGGCGTCAAAATTCACAACGTATTTTACACCCTAGGACGATTTGACTTAATAATAATCTATGAGGCTCCAAGCGAGAAGGAAGCCATGGCCTGTGGACTCTTTTTCACTGAAAAAGCCTCAACAGAAACGCTGGTAGCCATCCCACGAGAAAAAGCAACGAAACTCCTGAAAAGATAGATCAACTCCCACCTTCGGAGGTGTGGAGATACCCCCTGCAAAAATACGTTAACGTTAAGTCTAAAGCTGCTTGAATTCTTTGATAATCTCGTTGATTTTGCATGTGGCTGGCTTCAACTCTTTTTCTGGGCAGTAACCCAGTATCACGCACGAAGGACCCGCATCCTCAAAAATCGCAGGCGCCACCTTTTTGGCTTGTTTAAGCATTTCCATCGCCATCTCCCGTATCTCCCACTGAGCCCTCCTGCAGCACCGTAAGTTGAAGAAATGGCGCAGTTCTCGAGCGTTCATAGTTATCAAAATGTTGGTTTTCGCTGCGTTAGGCAAAACATACCGCGCATCCTCCTCAGGCACACCCTGCTTCAACAGCCCCTGATAGGCATCCGATATTTTCGCCAACGTTTCATCAAAAAACTTCCTAGCTTCCGCGTTTTTCTGGACGCTTTCGGGAACCACGTAACTGTTTAACTCGCTGTAAGGCACATACCGCTGGCTCTGCTGCGTATAAGACGCAATGCGGTGTCTAACTAACTGATGGGTCAAAGCCCGAGAAACGCCCTCAACACTAAAAGTGAAAGAAGCATGCTCTATAACCGACAGATGACCGTAACCCATAACCCGCCTAAGCGTCGTACGTGCCTTCTCCAAATTCAATCCCTCAATCAGCCTAGAGGTTCCCTTGCTTTTGTAGGAGGTTTGAGCCGCCGCAGCACACAACAACTCAGGATCAGGCGTAAACCGCAAAAGCTTAACCTTCATGATGTCCGCACTCTCGCTCTACCTTGTTGCTGGAAGCTAATAAAAAGCCTTCTTCACCTTAAAAAACCATTTCAACCCATACCGCAGATGTAACAAAGTAAAAGCTAGTGGTTGAAGAACCCGGACGGTCGACGCGGGAACTCTTACCAGCTACGCTTTTCGTATTTCTCGTGCTTCTCCCTTGGAACGTACTCCGGTGCACCCACTGGAGCCCCGCATTTCGGACAATATTTGGCGTCTTCTGGCATTTTGGTTCCACATTTGGCGCAGTAAGGCAACTTAAATCACCAACTAAAAGTAACAATTTCACATATATTAAAGACTATCGCCAGCAACAAATCGCCCAACATGCCGTAGATAAGCAAGTTTAAAAACCCCTAATTTATGTTACAGTAGTGGAGAGAAACCGGATTTGAGTGAGAAAAAAGGCTTATACGAGAAAGCGAAGGAGGAAAAATCGCTTTTCGAGAGGATTCTATCTGAACTTCCAGGCTTCCGAGGATACAAAGAAAAGGAACTGCGAAGGGAATCCGACAAACTCATCCGAAACCGAACCTACAGAGAGTTAGAGAAAGCCAGAGCAGACCTGAAAGACACCTTCCAGAAGCTTTCAACCCACCACATCCACGAAGTCCTAACGGACATGGACCACCTCATCATGAGATTCGACCGAGTGGCGGAAAAAATAAATCATGCTTCATACGGTTACGCCGGCTTCTTTAACATCCTGAAAATTCAAGAGGAAAAACTTGACAAAATGATCGCGTTCGACAGCGGCCTCATCAACAAGGTGAAGCAGATCGTTGACGAATCGGAATCCCTTAAAAAGGAGGCTGTGAAAGGCGTCTTTGAACATGCAAAGGAACGCATCCAAAAAATACAGGAACTGATAGAATCATTAGAAGAAACCTTTGATGAAAGAGAAGAAATAATTTTAGGAGTTAAGGAGTGAGAGCGAAAATGGCTCAAGTAATCGAATGGAAGAACCCTGCCCCCGAGGATGTGGTTTGGAGATGTCCTGTTGAAGACATAACTTGGGGTGCCCAACTCATCGTCCACGAGTATGAAGCCGCAGTTTTCTTCAGAGACGGAAAAGCCTACGACGTCTTCGGTCCGGGGAGGCACACGCTCACGACCCTGAACCTGCCGTTACTGACCAAAATTCTCTCCCGAATCGCGGGTTACAAGGAAACCCCGTTCAAAGCATCCGTCATCTTCATATCAACTCGCGTTTTCACCGGAAAATATGGAACTCGAGCGCAAACAACCGAACTGGCGCCACTGCAAGTTCACGGAACCTTCTGGTCTAAGGTGGAGAACCCCCAACTGTTCGTTATGGAAGTTGTTGGCGGACAGAACGCCTACACCACAAGCGACGTAAACAACTACCTCCGCGGTTTCCTAAACGAAAAGGTAATTGACGAACTTTCGAAGTACGATCTGCTCACGGTTTTCACTAAGCTAGACGAAACTTCTGTCACGGTGAAGAACGCCGTTTTAGACGCCTTCAGAAGAATTGGACTCGACCTCACGGACCTCCGCTTCGAGGGAATTGACACAACCGAGGAATACCGCAAGATGCTGTTCTGGCTTAAAACCGGACGCGTCCCACCCGCAGAGGTCCTACGCATGAAAACAGGAGTGGAAATCTCTAAGGAGCTCGCAAAATCGCCGGGAGCAGGAATAGGAACCGGAATGGTCCTTATACCCCAGATTATGTCGCAAACCGGAACGGGAACCGCTCCTGTGCCAGCCGCCGCCCTAGTCGTCTGCCCCAAATGTAACGCGCGGGTACCTGCCACCTCAAAGTTCTGCCTAGAGTGCGGAACCAAGATCGCGGCGTCAACCCCAACAACCAAAAACTGCCCAAAATGCGGACACCCAGTGCTGACAACCGCCAAGTTCTGCCCAGAATGCGGAGAGAAACTCCAATAAACTTGGAGGAGCAGTAATGGCGAAGGACTCATCAGTGCTTTCAATCGGCGTCTTCATCATAGTACTAGCACTTTCCATAGCAGTCTTCGCCGCTGGTCTCATCACCCTAATTGAAATAGTTCCACTGGTCTTAGCTTTCTTCGGCGTTTGGATCATGATCCTCGCGGGAATCCACACCTCGAAACCACAAAAATACGCGCGGAGCCCCTTCAGCACCTTCTCAGGGGGAACCTTAGTCATGGCGGTTGGAGTTGTGTGGCTTCTAGCCATTGAAGGCTACAACATTTGGTACCTACTCTCGGCGTTGTTGCTGATCTTCGGACTCTTAGTGGTAGTTGCAGTGCTCCGCACACGAGGAAAATAGGCGTTCATATTTGTTCTGCGGGAACCCCGTCAGGCGTGTAAGCCGTATAATAGCTTAAACCATGTTTTTCTATCCGTCTCTTAACCTTCGGGTAAAGAATAAGCTCTTCGATCTCTAGGTCTCTAGCTAATCTGGGGTTGATGGCTTTCAGTCTTTTGATTAGTCCCCTAACGCTTTCTTTCGTGGAGAAGGAGGTCATGGCTGCTGGGTGGCACTCTACATGCGCGTTTATCAGGTTTTCAAATGCTTTCATCTGTAGGTTGAAGCCTTCGGGTTTAGCGTCGGTAAGTGTCACAAACTCCTTTTCGTTGCATCCCTTCAGAGACACGCGGACATGGAGAAAAGGATAGTCTGCGAGTGCTTGTGCGTATTGCGGGTCTTTTCCTATGAGGATGCCATTTGTTTCCAAGATGAAGACATAGTGTTGTCGTCGGAAGTTATTCAGCAGTTCCAGCAGGTGCTGTTTGCCTATGGTTGGTTCTCCACCGCTTACTCTTAACTGCCTCAAACCCCGCTTTTCCGCTATGCTCATTAAGATTTTGGCAACAGTCTCCGCCCTATAGAATTTTCCAACAGCCGCGGGCTTAAACATCACCTTGTCAGAAACCCAGCAGTACTTGCAGACAAGCCCGCAACCCACAGCGTCACCCGTTACGATGCCGCCGTACCACCGCCCAGCTCTAAAACGCCAATACTTCCTCTCTTGAGCATCTCCTACTTCCCGAACCACAAGCTTTTCAATCGCCTCGTGCCTAGCAACCGCATCGTACAACGGCAAACCCGCGACCCCCGAGATGTTGACTGCGAAAATATTAGTGGTGAAACTGTTTTATTTAAGCTAAGGACTTATTGTACACGGAACTATGTGGAAAAGGAAACTTCGGCTATGGCGGAGAAGATCATCGGTCACGGCACATGGTACGACAAGATGGCTGCGAGGATAATTAAGAGAGAGCGGAAGCTGGGCAGAAGCTTAGGTTTGATCCGAACTGAGAGCGGACTCGGAGCTTCTGGTTTTCCACACATCGGCAGTCTCGCCGACGCCACGCGATCCTACGGAGTTACGTTGGCTCTCCAAGAGCAAGGCTACAAGTCGGAGTTCATCGCCTTCTCCGACGACAAGGACGGTCTGAGAAAGGTTCCGGCTGGCCTTCCCCGATCCTTAAAGAAGTATCTCGGTTATCCGGTTACTTCGATTCCTGACCCACTGGATTGTCATGAGAGCTACGGGGAGCACATGACTTCCCTTCTCCTAGATGCGTTGGATGCTTGTGGAACTGAGTATACGTTTATGTCTGGAGCGGAAGTCTACCGGAAGGGGATGTTGAACAAGCAAATCGAGGTTTTATTGGCAGATGCCCAGCGGATCGGCGAAATCATCCGCGAGGAGGTTGGGCAAGAAAAATTCGTGGAGGTCCTTCCCTACTTTCCGGTTTGCGCTAACTGCGGCAGAATCTACACCACAAAAGCCTACGACTACTTGCCAAAAGAAAAAAAGGTGCTGTACGTTTGCGAGGGCATGGAAATCAAGCGCCGATGGCTGGAAGGATGCGGCTACAAAGGCGAAGCAGACTACACGAAAGGCGAAGGAAAGCTAAGTTGGAAGGCTGGAGAGTTCGCAGCTAGGTGGGCGGCTCTAGGCATTCGGTTCGAAGCCTACGGGAAGGACATCGCCGACTCCGTTAGAGTGAACGACCGAATCAGCCAAGAGGTTCTAGGTTACGCTCCGCCCCTTCACGTGCAGTATGAGATGTTTTTGGATAAGAGCGGAAGAAAAATCTCCAAGTCCACTGGGAACGTGTTCACCCCTCAAGTTTGGTTCAGGTATGGTTCTCCTCAGTCACTTCTCCTGCTGACGCTGAAAAGGTTTGTCGGAACCCGTGCGCTCTCCGTAACCGACATACCGCAATACATGAATGAACTCGACGAGTTAGAGGACATATACTTCGGGAAACGAAAGATTCCTGACGAACGGGAAAGGGCAAAACTCACTGGACTGTACTTGTACTGTTGGGGGCTGAAACCACCATCTGAACCAAGCGTTCACGCGCCCTACAACCTCCTCACATACTTAGCCAAAGTGGCTCCGAAAGGGTCGGAAAACGAGTTCATAGCCGAAAAACTCCGCGACTACAGGTACTTGAAGGACGGCTTATCCGAGGACCTGAAGAAACGCATTGAGTATGTGCGGAACTGGGCGGAAGAATTCGCGGAAATAAAGGAACGCGCTGTAGAGCTGAGCAACGAGGAAACCGACGCAGTTAGAGAGCTTATCCAGGTGCTGCGGACGGAAGCAGACGAAGAGACGATTCAAGGCGCCATCTTCAGCACAGCGAGAAAACACGGCGTCAAACCGAAACGATTCTTCAAACTCCTATACACCGTGCTTTTAGGCACACCGGAAGGACCGAGGCTGGGACCGTATATCGTCGCCATGGGAAGAAAAAACGTGATCAACGCGCTGGAACGGGCAATAAAGAAACACTAAAGGTTTAATGGCTGGAAGCCCGCACTATTCGTTGGGGGATGATGCTGCCGTCCCAGACAGACCTTGAGCAGGAATGAAGACACCTGGAGTAGCAGACCCCAAAACATCTAGCCTTAAGCTTAAGTAAGGTGTTAATTATCTTAACTTCTATAAGAGGTCATGGTCTAGTAAAAAGGGCCCGTGGTCTAGTTTGGATAAGACGCTGGCCTGCGGAGCCGGAGTTCCGGGGTTCAAATCCCCGCGGGCCCGCCAAACTTAGCGGGGGTTCAGGGCAATATGCTTATTAATTGCCTGTTGAGATAAACGAAAAATATTGCTCGGGGTGCGTGAAACAGACGAGCCGGAAGTCCATTAGCGAAGAGGTGAAGAAGCGGTTGCCTCGCTTCGTCGTCAGCAGCATAGCGGCCCTCATATTTTGGGTTGTAAGCATTGTGGCTCCCGCGATCTTCGGAGATGCTGTTGTGCCGGGCATAAATGTACCCGCTGGCCAGCTCGTCTGGATAACGTCGATGTTGATCATGTTGATTTTTCTCATACGGGCACTGGCAGACGGTTTGGTGCTCGCAGACATAGTAACCGATGCGATATTGAGGCGTCTCGGCGCAAAAGAGGAGCGGTCACTGAAGAGGGCTGCCAGAGACTTAATTTACATCATAGTAGCCGTACTGTTGGCAGCGGCGGTTTTACCTTACCTGTCTTCTGTGCAGGAGATTGGTGGTCTACTGGCTGCCGCTGTAAGTCTAGTAACTCTCGCATTTGTCATCCTGCTCATATATGACATCGGCAGAATCCTCTACAAGTTTATTGAGAAGAAAACCGAAGATGTTGCGGATTGGCTTGCGGGTGAGCGGGAAAAAGAGAAGAGAAAAAGATGACAGAAGTTATAATGATCTTCCTTTTGATCTATGCTCTCACCCTCCTTCTGTCAGCGACTGAAACCATACCAATTTCTGTGGCTGCCCTTGTTGGCGCCTTGCTCACAGCTTGGTTTGGGCTGAGCTACAACGTGTTCACTTATGGAGACGCCGTCGATTTCATTGACATGAAGCTCATCGCCTTGATCGTTGGCACAATGGTTGTAGTGGAAGTGGCTGCGAGGAGCGGCCTTTTTCGGTTTTTGGCGTTGTATGCGATTAAAGCTGCCGGGGGGAATCCGCGCAGGCTCTTTTTCACCTTAAATATTGTCGCTGCCGTTATTTCTCTATTCCTCAGCGACACAACCGCCTTGCTGCTTATGGCAGCTGCAATAACCACTATAGCCAAGTTGCTTGAGTACGATCCTGCGCCCTACTTCATTTCAGCCGCTGTCATGATAAACTTGGGTGGAACAAGCACGTTGATAGGTTCTTCAAGTAACATGATAATAGGCATCGAAGCTGGTTTAAGCTTCTCAGACTTCATAAGCTATTTGACCCTTTGTGAGATAGCTCTTTGGGCATTAACTATGCTAGCGCTGTATGCCCTCTTCAAATCTCGATTAGGAGAAAAGAAGGAACTGCCGAAATACGATCCTTGGGAAGGAGTTGAAAACAGGAAACTGGTCTACAGGTCCGCCCTCATCCTAGTGCTGCTTTTGGGGCTCTTTACTGTTTTTGACCGTTTAGGTGTTGGAGTAGAGGCTGTGGCTTTGGGCTGCGCAGTTTTGGCGCTTGCATTCAGCGGATACGACCCCGCAGAAATTTTCAAACGCATAGACTGGGAGACCGTGTTCTTCATAGCAGGCTTCTTCTTCATCGTCAAAGGCTTAGAGTCAACCGGATTATTCGAATCGCTATCAACTCAGCTTCTCCGGTTGGCAGGAAATAGCTCGTTTAACGCTGTCATGTTGACCGTGTGGGTGAGTGGAATAATGAGCATGGTCATAAGCAACATGGCTGTGGCCCTCACATTCACTCCTATAATACGGGGAATAACAGGGAGTTTTGCCCCGGCAGCTTTGTGGAGCGCCCTTATCTTAGGGACAAATCTCGGAGGGGTGACAACACCGTTTAGTGGCACCGTGACCGTTATGGCTATGGGTGCGTTGAAACGTGAGGGAGTCAAAATGAGCTTTAAGGACTTCACTAAGGCAGGCGCCGTGACCAGCTTCATTCAATTAGGTTTCGCTAGTCTTTACTTGATCTTGAGATTTGGATTGGGGGTTTAGAAAAATGTCTAAGTGGACAGAATGGTTGGAGTCCCGTAGAAAGAAGCGGATGGCTAGATACGACGAGAGCAAGAAAGAGTTTGAAAAAATCATTGGGAAACCCACTATAACAATTACCTTAGATCTGCCTGAAGAACTCACCGACCTCAAAGCTGAATTTCTACTCTTGGAAAAGGACAAGAAGTTCCTCGAAGCCGTTGAAAAACTTGCAGGAAAGTACCTTAAAAAGAAGAGAAGACACAAATAACGCGTTGCCAGTCGAATAGGATGGTGCCCACGAACCGTGTCGACCACTCCATTCGCAGAGTTTCACAGAGAATGCAAGGTTTCCTTAGAGAAAGCTTTAAAGAAACTGTATCCGAAGGCACCCATTCCCTCCATCATGCTTGTGACCCCTCCGAACGCTGAGTTCGGCGAACTGTCGTCCTCCATATGTTTTGAACTGGCGAAACAGATCAAAGCGAAGCCGTTTGAAGTAGCTGAGCGGGTTAAGGATGCTATAGACGTGTCCAAGCTTTCGCTGGTTGATTCAGTTAAGGTGGCTGGAGGCGGATACGTCAACTTTTACGCGGATTTTGCGAAGTTCGCCGTTTTAACAATCAGTTCCGTTAGAAAACTTGGCGGCGAGTACGGATGCGTGAAAACAGATGATCCTAAGAAAATAATTGTTGAGCACACAAGCGTTAACCCCATTCATCCAATTCACATTGGACAGGCGAGAAACCCGGTTTTAGGGGACACCCTCGCGCGTCTTTTAGCCGCTCAAGGTCACAAGGTCTCTAGGCACTACTACATTGACGATGTTGGACGTCAAACAGCTGTCATCGCCTATGGTTACAAGAAGCTGGGTAAACCGAGACCTGAAGGGAAACCAGATCACTTTATTGGCGCAGTTTACGCGGTGACAAGTTGCATAATGGAAATTAAGAGGCTGAAAGGGGAAATTCAAAAGGCAGAGAAGACTTCGCGTGAAGAATTTTCGAAATTACAGGCGGAACTAGCCGATTGGACATCCGTCGCCACAGACCTAGAAGGCAGATTTCCTAAGCTCTTTAACCAGCTCCTCCGCGAAATCGACAAAGACGAGGATTCCGAATTAAAAGTAGAAAACATGATTCGCGGCTATGAAGCCGGCGAGAAGGGGGCGAAGCAGCTGCTCAGGGAGGTTTGTCAACTTTGTCTCAGAGGCTTCAGAGAGACCCTTAAGCGTGCTGGAATAGTTTTTGATTCTTGGGATTGGGAAAGTGACTTCGTTTGGAACGGTGATGTTGCGCGGGTTCTTAAGGCGTTGATGGGGACGCCTTACGTTTTTCAAGCAGGCGAGGTTCTCGAGTTTGACGCTGAAAAAGTGGCTGGCAACCTAGGTTTGAAGGAAACTTTTGGTTTAAGGGAGGATTACGCTGTTCCTTCGCTGACTTTGGTGAGGGCGAACGGCACCACGCTTTACACAACTAGGGACATTGCCTACAGCCTTTGGAAGTTTCAAAATGCTGAACAGGTGATTAACGTGGTTGGGATGGAGCAGAAACTGCCTCAACTACAGTTGAAATTGGCGCTTTACGCTTTAGGTCACGGACGCCTAGCTGATAAGCTGGTTCACTTCGCCTATAATTTAGTGAGGCTTCCCGGCTACAGGATGTCAAGCCGCAGGGGACGCTACTTCACGTTGGATGAAGTCATGGATGAAGCCATCAGCCGAGCCTACGAGGAGGTTTCTAAGCGGTCTCCTCATCTGTCGGAAAAGGAGAAAAAGCGGATTTCGGAAGCTGTGGGCATTGGAGCCGTTAAGTATGCGCTTGTAGAGGTGGATCCCAATAAGCCTGTTGTTTTCACTTGGGACCGCGTGTTAGATTTCGAGAAGAACAGCGCACCGTATATTCAGTATTCTTACGCTAGAGCACGAAGCATCCTGAGAAAAGCAGCTAGGGAAATTGGAAAGCCTGACTGTTCGCTATTGAAAGAGTCCTTAGAACGCGACATAATCCTATTGCTCGCCCGTTTCCCTGAAGTCTTCACGGGAGCGGTGAACACCCTTAAGCCCAATGCCATTTCGGATTTTGCCGATGCACTGGCAGATAAATTCAATTCATTTTATAACGCTCTGCCGGTGATAAAAGCTGAACCGCCGGAGTTAAGCGACGCTAGGCTGGCGCTTGTCGACGCTACAAGCATTGTTTTCAGAAACATCTTGAGGCTGCTTGGAATAGAGGCTCTAGAAAAAATGTAAATTAAACTGCAGTTAAAATGGGTTGTTACTGTACTTCTCTACTCACAAATATTTATATACCGAAAACTTTTGTATATAACATTAGGGAACGCGCTGTAGAGACGGAGAGATCAATCTCCCAAATATTCTTGTTTCCAGCCTTTCTCCTTTCTATGGATGCGTTCCCATTTAGCTCACGCAGAACCGTTAACTTTAAGCCGATGCCTAGCAATAACTAGAATGAAGGGAGAGGTTTCTGTTTGAGCAAAGGGGCGGCGGCGATAAAATACGTTCAACTTGTGAATACAGACGATTTGTTAACACTCATGATCAACTCCATGAGACCTCCACCGCTCCATCACGTGGCAATTAAGAAGAAGCACGTTTATTTTCTTCCAGCCTCAATGGGGCTAGGACAGTCAGTTGTATACTTTGCTATTAGCGATCAGAAAATTGAAAAGAGATACATTATCTACGACACCATAAACGATAGGATAGAATACAGCGATAAAATCAGCAATAAACCAACATCTAAAAGCTTCCCAGTAATAGAGGTTAAGGATCAAAACATCTTATCTATAGCGCTGAAAAAACTATAACATCAAAACCTTAAGGCACGGTTGTTTTTCCCAGTTGAAATCGCTGTCTTCCTGAATTACCTTATTATCCATTTACTCTACAACTATATGTGCTGTAGAAGCTTCTCCTTAAATCTTTAGTGCCCTAAAGTCCACTAGTCTTCTTTCTAACCTCAATAGATCTAATTAGAGTAGTAGACTGATTAACTAGTCAAAATATCATTAGGGATCTTTTACTAGCTAGAAGTCTTCATATTTTGTATCCTTAGACGTACTGATTCTTTGATGAATTCACTTCTGGATGTGTAGCCTAATCCCTCAGTTGAAATCATTTCATCCACACTTTTGATTAGATCTTCTGGCAATTGTACTGTTTTCCACTTTCCAGGCTTTACTGCTGTCCTCATATATTTATCCCTCACCTACCTAGATTAACAACAAAACTTAATGCTAATTGTTATATTTAAAATTTTGTTATGTCCGTAACTAATGAACCTACCTATAGGAAGAGTAGAGAGATACATTTAGTGACTGACTGTGAAGGCAAACGCTATTCAGAAAGAGAAAATGAGCTGCTTAGGACAATTAACATGATGTAGAGCAGATCCAGAGTTATAACCAGAAGATAAAAGAGAAGTTAGGAGAGCCTACAATCTCCATCTGTAAAGCCTTCAAGAGTTCGACCATCTATTATAATCTTGCCGGGCTTCATGGTTTTTATCATGTCCCAGTGGATGGCGCTTTCGTTGATCCCACCGCACTCCTTGTAGGCGAAGCCTATCGCGAGGTGTATGGTCCCAGCGATTTTTTCGTCGAACAATGTGTTTCTCGTAAACTTCGTTATTCCACGGTTGGTGCCGATTCCAAGTTCACCCAGCCGCCTAGAGCCCGCGTCCGTGTTGATCATAGCCTCCAAGAGCTCCTCGTTTTTTCTCGCGGAATAGTCCACGATTTTCCCATTTTCAAACGTTAACCTTATGTCTTGGGCTTCTTGACCATACCTTACGGCTGGGAGGTCGAAGAAAATGGTTCCGTTCGCCGAGTTGTCCACTGGCGCCGTGAAGACCTCTCCGCCTGGAAGGTTGTTGACGCCGTTGCTTATGCGGGCGGTTCTGCCTTTAATCGACAGTGTTAAGTCAGTGTCCTCACCGATGATCTGCAGCTTGTCGGCGTTGTCCATGATTTTCTTCAGTTTACGCATTTTTTCCGTTTCTTCCTTCCAATCTCGGAGAATCGCTGAGTAAACAAAGTCCTCATATTCCCGCAGGGACATTCCAGCCTCTTGTGCAAATGCCGGCGTAGGATACTGCGTGAGGCACCACCGTTTCCTAAGCCGCTCATCAGAAACTCTCTTAGTCGTTAAGCTTCTCGCACTGATTCTTTTGGGGTCCACATTAGAAAGATGCCTCGTTGTTTCGTCAGAGCGGATGGAGATGATTACCTCGGAGGCTTTAACCAGCGCGTAATAATGTTTTGGGAAAATCTTCAAGTATTCTTCCGGCGTCAACATATAATAACCCCTCATAGCCTCGTCTGGCATGGTTACAATTAGTGGACTGGCACCTAAAACCGCCGCCTGCTTGTAGATTTCAACGGCTAAATCCTTCCCGTAATCGGAAATTTGAATGAGAACGTTGTCGCCTTTTCTGACTTTTGTAGAGTAATTTACCAGAATCTTCGCATGTTCCACAACGCGTGGGTCCATCTCAGTCACCACGGCAGTTATTTATCGATTTTGTTCCTATAAAGGGATATTAGCATTTTTTTATGCATTCCAGCGTATTTCATTCTCGCTCGGCAGGTTTCCATGATTAAGCTGCTTATCTTCCAAACTCCTCGATTATTGCAACCCCTGTGCTGGTTCCAATTCTGTTGGCTCCAGCATCAATCATCGCCAATGCGTCACTAAGCGTACGTATGCCTCCAGCTGCCTTAATCCCCATCGCTGCGCCCACTGTCCTACGCATCAACCTAACATCCTCAACTGTGGCGCCTCCAACAAGTCCAGTGGAAGTCTTCACGAAATCCGCTCCAGCTTCCTCAGCGATTTTGCATGCCGCTACCTTTTCCTCGTCTGTTAGGCGCCCTGTCTCTATGATAACCTTGACTTTTATGTTGCTGTGGGTGCGTGCAACCTTAACCACAGCTTCAATGTCTCTTTTCACCAGTTCACGGTTGCTTGACTTCAGAGCGCCCACGTTAATCACCATATCCAATTCACGGGCTCCTCGCCCTATTGCCTCCTCGGCTTCGAAGGCTTTGACCTCAAGCAGAGTTGACCCGAAAGGGAAACCAACCGTTGAAGAGACCTTCACATCGGCTCCTTTCAAGAGACTCTTCGCTAAGGACACGTAAACGGGGTTAACGGAAACGCATCCAAAACCGTATTTCTTCGCCTCTTCGCAAAGTTGCGCAACTTCGCTTTCTGTTGCATCGGGCTTTATCAATGTGTGGTCAATCATTTTCGCCAATTGACGCTTTGAAATGTTCATCCTTCAGCCTCCAACCGGACACGGGGTATTTTTATGTTTCAGAACGCTTTAAGCAATGCTGATATGAGTGGCTGATTATGTATGTCGTTTGGCCATTATGAGGTTGATGACCATGGCTACGGCTAACATTAACGAAATCACCACAGTCCAGTTTCTCACACCGACATACTCGTCTGAGTCAGCGTAGAGAGGTAGAAATACAAGCCAGAGGTAGATGATGAGCGCGAGGAGGCCTACAGCAGAAAGAACGTAATAAACGTTTATCTTGGCCAAGTTACATCGCCATCCAACCTGTTTTGATGTGCATACACTTTATGTTTTTCTTTTGCGCGCACGGGTTTCATTTGACTGTCGGTTACGGATATGTTTCAATTGGAAATATGGTTTTTATTTTATATTCCTTAATTATATAACTTGGTGATGGAAATGAGTCCCGTAAACTCTCTGCGAGATCTTTCTAAAGAAGTTTGCACGAAATGCACCCCTCCAACCGAAGACGAATGCCCTGAATGTAAAATTCACAAACTAATCAACCAGCTTCTGAAGCAAATATCATAAAACTCATTCCATCCCCATCCCCTCCTCTACACTCTGCACTTATCGGAAAGTTAAATTAAGATGGCGGGCCCGCGGGGATTTGAACCCCGGGTCTCCGGCTCCGGAGGCTTACGCACCGCTCCTGCTTCGTTATGGCGGTTCGGCGCCTTAATCCATACTGGGCTACGGGCCCTTTCTAGGCTAGGAGACACCGAGGTCTCCTTAGTTCTTTTTTTCGGTGTCAGCATGTTTGTGGTCTATTTGGCTTCAAATAAATCTATAGGGTCCTTTTCGGCATCAGTGCGCCTCCTCCCAATTTACGCCCAATACGAAAAAGGAACTATCATCCTAAACATTATTAAGCAGAGTAAGAAGTTGGGCAAGTTCGTAAGAAAAATCCAAAAAGGCTTTTGCGGATTGAACTGTTGTGTTTCTTCTTGCAGGTAGAGAAATCCTGGTCTAGGTAGCGCCGATGAGTGTATTTGTTTGTTCGATTTCTGGAAGTTTCCGTATGTTGCTGATTATGTTGTCAAGTTTTTCCATGCTTTCTGTTTCTATGCGCGCGATGAGGTCCCACATCCCATAGGTGATGAGGACTTCTGTGACGCCCTTGATTTCTCTAACCCTTGTGATGGCGTCATGCTCGCTTCCCCGTTTTACACTAGCTAAAACATAAGCTTTCAAAGACTCTTTAGACACCTTTTTCACCATCTTTCACTAGGATAGATAAATTGCTTAAATTTCTTCTGGTCTAGGTTCCCACAACTTTCGTGTCTATCCACCATGCTTTTCTTTTCCCAGATCTTATCCCCGCATCATATTCAATGATGGGTTTTCCGAGCTGTTTTCGGGATCGTTTTTCAATTTTTCTCAAGCGGTTTAGAATCAGCCACCGGTTTGTTTCTAGGGTTTCAGCCAACTCGGTAGTTGTGGCGCCTTTATGTTGAAGAAGGAAGTCCATGATTTTGCGGTCGATGCTGTCGATGCAGAAGGAGTAGGGGTTTATTTTTCCCCGTTCAAGAGTTAGAATTTCAAGTTCAGCCAAGTACTTTTTTACTTCAGCCAATGAAGTTTCAAGTTTGTTAATTTTATTTTCCAACTCGAAAATTTTATCAGGGCGAGGAACGTTCTGCAGTTTCTCAAGTATAGCATCTCGAATGAAACTGCTTCTTTCCCCTTCTGGCACGCGGAGGACAAATTCCTTGTAAACTTCTTCAGGTATCTTCGCGGATACAACCGTCAACTTGCTCTTACTCATTTCAGTGTCCCCTTTTTATTTTGACCCAACTAAATAAAGCTTTTAAAGAAGCGCTGGAGTAAATAGATGAAAAAATTAAGGGATCCACAACCAACAGATTAAAATTATAGTTAAGCCTTGCAGTGTAAGGAGAATGCATGCATGAAAATAGCTGTTATGACCGGTGGCGGCGACTGTTCAGGATTGAACGCCGCAATCCAAGCCATTGTCACTAGGGCTGTTGAATACGGATACGAAGTTCTAGGGATTCTAAATGGCTACGCAGGTCTAATCAATGGAGACATTAAACCGCTATCACTTGAAGATGTTGTGGGCATCTTTCAAGTTGGAGGAACAATCTTAGGAACATCGCGAACAAACCCTTTCAAAACAGAGGGCGGTCCGAAAAAAGCAGTGGAAACCATTAAGAAATTCGGCATAGACGCCTTAATCGCCATCGGAGGGGACGACACTCTAAGCGCAGCCTCCAAACTTGTCAAAATGGGAGTTCCCGTGATTGGAGTGCCAAAAACCGTCGACAACGATCTTTCAGCTACAGACTACTCTATAGGGTTCGAATCGGCAGTATCAACCGCGGCAGAAGCGATCAGCTCGCTTCGCACAACAGCCAAATCGCATCACCGGGTAATAGTCGTCGAAGTGATGGGTCGCCATGCAGGATGGATGACTCTGATGGCGGGCTTAGCAGGTGGAGCGCACGTGATTTTGCTCCCTGAGCAGTCTTTCAACATTGAAGAAGTCTGCGATGTCATAAAAAAACGTGAAGCTAAAGGAAAAAAATACAGTATTGTTGCAGTTGCGGAAGGCGCCAAACCGAAAAACCTGGAAGACCTAGTTACTGTAAGCGAGGAAAAAGACGCTTTTGGGCATGTCAGGTTAGGCGGCATAGCTCGTGTTCTGGAAAAAGAAATCGAGAAGAGAACCGGAAAAGAAACGAGATCGGTGGTTCTGGGGCACTTACAGAGGGGTGGTTCACCTGATGCCTTCGACAGAATCTTAGGCATTCGTTTAGGTCTTTTTGCGGTTGACCTCGTCAAACAAAGGAAATTTGGTCACGCAGCTGTTCTCCACGGAACCAAAATTGTTGCGGTTAAGCTGGAGAACACGATCAAAGAATCGAAAACCGTGGGAGAAGACCTATTCGAGTTAACGAAGTTCTTCTCATTAACCTAAAGATTTGGCTAGCAAGACGTTGATGAAAAATGACAAAAGAAGCACACGTAAGATTTTTTGAAAATCCCAGAAATCCTTTGCCCGGAGACTTCCTGTTTAATGCTCTAGAGCCTCCAGACTCAATCATTTTAGCCGTGAATCCGAGGACAACCATTCAAGTCATCGAAGGCATTCTTCAAGCGGCAAAAGACACTGAGCAGATCGTCATTTTTGAGTTAGCTCTCTCAGAAATGGACAGAAACGGTGGATACACGGGTTTAACGCCTTCAAGCTTTGCATCCAGAGTGCGGGAGGCTGCGGAAAACGTGGGTTGGTTCGGCTATGTTCTCCACGCCGACCACATCACAGTTAAAAAGGGCACTGAAGACGAACTTGACCGAGTTAAAAAAGAAATCGACGCCAGGGTAGACGCTGGTTTCACAAGTTTCGCCGTTGACACCTCGTTCCTCTTTGACAGAAGCGCCGACAACGTCAAAGATCAACTCAAAGAAATCATTAGAACCTCGGTTTTGCTGTTTAAACACATTGAAAAACGCATGGGCAACAAACATTACGGCAGAGAAGGTGAAGTGGGAGAAATAGGGATACGCGAGTTCACCACGGTAGAAGAGGCGCTGCATTTCCTCGGAGAACTGAAGAAAAACGACATAGAACTGAACTGCTTAGCCATCGCGAACGGATCGAAACACGGCGTAAGCGTAGACGCAGAAGGAAACATCATACCGCAGTTGGGAATCAACATACAAAGAACAGTTGAAATCGCAGATGCAATTCGCGCTGCAGGCTACAAGACAGGCATTGCCCAACACGGAATAACAGGCACGCCCCTCCCAATAATTGCTTCAAAATTCCCCAAAGGCAGAGTAAACAAAGGCAACGTCGGAACCTTCTGGATGCTTCTCGTTTGGGAAATACTGCAAATCTACGAACCTGAGCTTTACAAAAAAATTCACAATTGGACCATCAAAACATACAAAAAAGAAGGCGTTCCAGAAGCGGAAACCTTTGCCGCAAACAGCAAACGTGCAATAAAGGTATTCTTTGATGAAATAGAAAAAATCAGCGAAGAAACAAAGAATGCAATTAGGGCTAAGGCATACGCAGAAGCGCTCATATTCTTTAAAGCCTTCGGGATGAACAAAACTGCAAAAAAAGTTTACGCCTACCTCGTCAAAAACAAAATAAAATATTGATAGAAAAGTTACGAGTATAAAATGGGCTCTGACGCGGACTTACAGTTACCGAGGCTGTCTATTGAGGCTTTCATCTTTCAATAAATTTATATGGACAACGGTCTAAATAGAGCCAAACAATTAAGGGGTTCAAGTGGAAGTTTTTCGGAGCGAAAGAAAATGAAGATGGCGGTGCTGGTTTACGAGTATCCTCCCAAAATCGTAGGCGGATTAGGAACTTATGCCGCTGAGATTACGCGAAGGTTCGTTCTACTTGGTCACGACGTGTCTGTGTTCACCATGAACGACGACGCAGGTAAACTTCCCACACGGGAACTCTGGCGAGGCATTGAAATCCACCGACCGCTTCACATAGATGTCTCGGATTCCCTGCCTGATGTGATTGCGGAGGACATTAAAAAGTGGGGTAGAGGGATTCACCTATTTTCTAAACTTCTCGTGTACAATTATCTGAGCGCCTCAAAGCTAGTTAACGAACTGATTCGGAAAGAAGGATTTGAATACGACATAGTCCTCGCTCACGACTGGCTCTCAACAATGGGAGGCATCGCCGTCAAAAGGGAACTAGACATGCCCCTAGTTTTTCACGTTCACTCCACAGAAAAAGGACGGACCTTAGGCAAGGGGTCCGATGTTATAAACAACATTGAACTTCGCGGTGGACAGATGGCGGATCGCATTGTCACCGTTTCTTACGCGATGAAGGATGAACTAATTGGTTTGGGCTTTCCAGCGGAAAAAATTCGGGTTTCTTATAACGGCGTTGACCCCCAGAAATACTCCATGAAACAGGTGAGCGCCAAAAAGATCGGTGAGTTGAGGCGAAGATATGGGGTTAAAGACGACGAGTTAATGATTCTTTTCGTAGGAAGACTTGTTTGGATCAAAGGCGTGGACAAACTGATCTTGGCTATGCCTCATGTTCTAAAGAAAATCCCAAATGCCAAACTCGTTGTTGTGGGTCTCGGCGAGATGCAGCACGCCCTACAAAGACTAGTTCAGGACTTAAATTTACAAGGTACCGTGAAGTTCCGTTTCGAATTTGTTCCAGAAGAAGAGAGAATAGCCCATTACGCGGCATGCGACGTAGCGGTTTTTCCGAGCCGATACGAACCCTTCGGCATAGTCGCATTAGAGGCTATGAGCATGGAAAAACCTGTAGTGGTAGGAGCCTCAGGAGTAAGTGGCATGCGAGAATCCGTGGTTGCAAACGGTGAAGACCAATGCGGCTTCCACGTTAACCCAGATAAAGAAGAGGACATCGCTTGGGGAATCATTAACGCCCTGCAGAATCATGAAAAAACGCTACAGCTTGGTCAAAACGCGCGGAAGAGAGTTCTTAAAGAATTCACTTGGGACGTAATTGCCCAAAAGACCGTTCAAATCTATGAAGACCTGTTGGCGACCAGAAAATCCTAAATAATAAGCATACCTGTTTCTCATTGGAAGAAATATTTATGCCTGCCAATGAACTGCGAAAGGACTACTTGTTAAACCGTTGGGTCGTCATTGCAACAGAACGTAAGCGACGTCCCACAGACTTTGTGAAAAAAATTAAGGAAGAAACAATAGGCGCCTGTCCCTTCTGTCCAGACCACGAGATGGAGACCCCACCAGCCGTCCTCGTTTATCTTCCATTAAACGGCGAAATAAGAAAGGACAAGGATGAAAACGGTTATCGCCACAAAAACTGGCTTATAAGATGCGTTCCGAACTTGTACCCTGCGTTTACGCCTCCTAAAAACGAGGAAGAGGCAGAAGTAGGAGCGCGACATATGCCCCCCTTAGCTGTTGGACACCATGAAATCCTCGTGGAGTCTCCTAGGCATAAGGAGCATCCCAGTGTAGCGCGGGTTTCCCAACTCGTCCACGTGATAAACGCGTACCGTGATCGCCTCAGTGAGCTTTCCGCCAAAAACTACGTAAAGTATGTTTCAATCTTCAGAAACCATCAGCGAGAAGCAGGAGCATCTCTCTCTCACGCCCACAGCCAAATAATCGCTACGCCAAGCGTTCCGCAAATTCCAACTGAGGAAGTAACGGCAAGCAAAGAATTCTGGAGTAAAAACAAAGAATGCATATTCTGTGATATCCTAGAAAAGGAAAAGGCTGGTCCACGATTCATTTGGGAAAACAAAAGCTTTAGCGTTTTCGCACCTTGGGCCAGTGTCAATCCCTTCGAATTCTGGGTTTTCCCCAAAAAACATCAGTCAACGCTGTTGGAAATAAGCAAGGATGAAACTCGGGCTTTAGCTGAATGTTTGAGGGTTTCCCTCGGAGGGTTAAGTTCGCTGTTGAACGATCCTCCATACAATTTTGGTTTTCACATAGCGCCGAAGGAGGAGGCCGGTGCGCGGGGCTATTATCACTGGCACCTCGAAGTTTACCCTAGGCTGGCGATATGGGCAGGATTCGAGAAGAGCAACGGCATGTTCATAAACACCATGTCTCCAGAAGACGCCGCTAAAAGTTTGAAAGAAGTTTTCCAAGCAGAAGAAAAAAGTCTTTGATCTCACATCGGCTTATTTTGGCTTCCAGTCTCCCGCGTCCCATTCGTGAAAAACTTTGCTGTATATGCTGAGGGTTTGCTCCGCAATTCGATCCCAATTGTAGTTCCAAAGACACTTCTCGTATGCGTTCTCAACAATCCATTTTCTAAATCCTTCATCCCTAATAATCCGCTCAACAGCATGCGCAATCGCGCCAGGATTGTTCGGAGGAACCTTCAATCCTGTTCCCTTGTGATCCACGATTTCTGCTAGTCCGCCTACGTCGGAAACCACGACTGGGAGCCTAGCAGCCATGGCTTCTAATGCGACTATGCCGAAGGGTTCGTATCGGCTCGGAAAAACCGCTACGTCGGCAACGCGGTAGAGCGTTCGAAGGGTTCCGTTGTCGATGTGCCCCGTAAAGTGAACTTTTGGTCCCACTCCGATGTCCCAAGCCAGCCTTTGATAGTTTCCTTTCTCTGGGCCTTCCCCTACCGCTACGATTTTTGCTGGTATACCGTGGTTAAGCACGATAGGTAGGGCTCTGATAACGAGGTCTAATCCCTTCTCGATGACCATTCTTCCCACGAAAAGAATGATTTTTTCGTTTCCCGAAGCAAACCGGTTTCGAGCCTCCCAATAGTCAAAGGGAAACTGCCATTTAGTCACATCTACACCGTTGGGCGCAACATCAATTTTATCTTCAGGCAAACCAAAACACCATGACACGTGCTCTTTCATAAAATGTGAGCATGTGATTAAACGCCATGATTCCATGCATAACCAGCTTTCGATTTCGTGAATGCTCCTCTGGAAATCATTATGTAATCCTGCTCTTCTCCCATGCTCAGTGCTGTGTATAGTTGCTATGAAGGGTTTCCTGAACAAATGTTTCAACGCGATGCCTGCTACACCTGCAACCCAGTCATGGGCATGAATAACATCTACGCCTCCATCAGAGTTGACCACGTCGCTGGCCTTGTTCTCCATGTTCTTTTGCATACGCAGAACCCACCCTAAAAACGAGTCTCCAGCAGCGTAAGTCTCAAACCTGTGGACATGCACCCCGTCTATGTTCTCGTATTCTCTGGCGCCGGGAAAGTTGCAAGTTATTACGTTAACTTCTGCCTTCTTTCTTACCAGTGCTCGAGATAAATCGTACACGTGGGGCGATATGCCGCCTATGATTCTCGGCGGGAACTCCCATGTTAGTTGAAGCACACGCATGATTTGAGCCTCACGCTTTCAGAAATTTCTTATACACTTTTATTATCCCTTGAACCCAGTCTCCTCCAATAGGCCAAGCTACGTCAACTTTGTTTCTGTGTTCCCCACCGTAATATCGAAGAATCTCATTTCTCATCCATTCCGTGTTGGCTATAACCCTAGCCGCCTCGTTGATTCCCATTCTTTCAATTTCGCTTATCGCTATACTTATGGGTCCAAAATTGTCGTGGCACCGATGTCCCTCAACTGAATGCAAAGTTAAGATGAAGGGCAACTTAAACGCGTGTTTAAGCGAAATGGCCATTGGAACTGTAAGCCATTCGTGGGCGTGAACGAAATCGATCTCCTTCCCTACGTGCCTGTAATAGTAAATAACGTCCGCTGCCTCGCGCTCCATGGATACGGACGCCGTCATCGTGAAAGTGAGGATGCTTGCCGTCGGATGCGTTTTCACTTGATTAGAAACTCTGTGAACGTGCACTCCAGAGATGTCTTCAACGCCAGTTTTCATGTCGTCCTCCGTCAAAACTTCGACTTCATGTCCCCGCTTAACCAACTCATGGGAGAGTGCTTGAACATGATCCGAAATGTTTCCTAAACGTTTAGGCGGATATTCCCATGTAAGCATCATAACCCGCGTAGCAGCACTCTCCAATGTTTTTAATCATAAATGAGCTTATTTATCCCTTTGGCATTCCTCATTCTTTAAGGATAGTTTTATAAAGGATTTTTGCATGAAAATCGGTGATTATTCACACCCGCGGAAGTGATCTGTAAACCCATAACGAATACTTTGGAGGCGAAACTTTTGGTTAAACCGACCCTGAACATCGCCGTAATCTTGCACATGCACCAGCCGCTCTACAGTTTCACCGGCAAGGTCCTAGATTCAGAAACTGCCCGAGAAGTGTTTGTTCAGACCATGCACCCCTACACGTTTCCGCCTGAGGCTGTTGAGAAACACGACGGGGCTAGGGTAACCCTAAACTTCACAGGCACTTTAATCGAGCAAATGAACGAACTTGCGGCTGCGGAGTTTGACTCAAGGCTTGAGGGAATTTGGAGCAAATACCGCCGTGTCAAAGATACTAGGAAGGTTGAATTCACCGGNTGCGGTTACTTCCACCCGATTTTACCTATGATCCCTGAAGCAGACCGCAGGAAACAGATCGAGATGCATTTGAAAATTTATGAGAAGACTTTTGGAGGTAAACCCGTGGGCTTCTGGCCTCCGGAGGTGGCGTTCAACGTCGACTTGGTTCCTTTACTTGCTGACATGGGATTCCAGTGGGCAATTGTAGATGAGCCGCACGTGACGAATGTGAATAAAGGCAAGGACTGGCGCCAACTTCTGTATCATCCGCACTACGTTGAGCGCGGTGGGCGTCAAATAACCATAGTTGTGCGTGATAGGGGTATAAGCATAGCTCAGCAAAGCGGCTACGACCCCTCGTGGCTAATGAACGAAGTTCAGTCAAAGCTTAAAGGAATGCCAAAAAAAGGTGATGAAGACTTGCTTTTGGTTGTTGCCACTGACGGCGAGAACGGCTGGTTCCGCCACTCTGGGGACAAAGCGGGCTTTTGGGGCTGTTTCTTCATACCGCTTCTAGAAAAGATCGCCTCTGATCCACGCTTTGAACTCGTCAAATTAACCACAGTTCAAGACTATCTGAGAGCTCACCCGCCTGAAGACACTGTGAATGTTGAAAGCGGAAGCTGGAACGTTCAGGGAATGCCGGATGACGGGAGATTTTTAAAATGGACTGGCGATGCGCCGAGGAAACAACGCTGGGAACAAATCGCACAGACAAACGAATGCTTGAGAAAACTTGAGGATAGAATCAATCGAAGCAACCTCGATTCTCCAAAGGTTAAACAAAGCCTCAGAGAAGCATGGAGGTGGATGTTGACGGCTGAGTCCAGCGACTATTTCTACTGGGGTATTGAAGAGTGGTTGAGCAAATGCAGTTACTGTTGTGAACGTGCACAACTTTATATTTCTGAAGTGGAGAAGCTGCTGTCCGGTGTCTCTGGTGCTTAAGAGGAATCGGTGAAAGTCAAAGTCATGTCTACATCACACTGGAGGAGCAGGCCGACGGGACCATCGAAAACCTAGTTTCTACGAAAATAGAGGCATATGCCCATCGCGCCTATATTGGAACACAGGACTGCTTGGAGTTATGTGACACAGAGAATCATGTTCCCTGGCGCATCCCCGCTTCGGTGTTCACCTTTTAGGCTGCCTCTTCCTTCAATTGGTTCCTAAAGACGTGGATGGCTTCCTCTATCGCGGCACTTCTGCTTTTGAACTTTCCACGTTGCACCAGCTTATCTATCCATGAAATCAATTCAACTTCAAGGCTGATAGAAATTTTTCCCTTAATAATTCATTCCTCTACATACAGTTACAACTCATCCAGTCCATTCCGAACTCTTTTTTCAACATTCCGTGGATCCGCCGAGGTGCACCGTAACCAAACACTTCCGCAAATCGCGGGTCAATGTATTTACACACGTTATTTTCGTGGAGAGCTAAACCGATCAATCAACCGCCACCGTCCTACATCAATATGTCACGAACCGATATAAGTCATGTAAAAGCTCGGATCCATATTCAATTCTTATAACAACATTAATGTTTAGAGTTATACACCCAAAAAAAGTGAGCCACGCATTTTAAGTGGATATGTGCAGTTTCTGCTGCGCCAAGGCGATACAGAAAGCAAAGTAAAGCGAACGTTTGTTCAACTAAACCGTAATTAGGCTAAGTGAAGATTGAACAGACTTTAATTATTCCCTGCCCCGTTAAGTAAAAGCGCTTAGATCCGCTTTGATCCGCGTAGCTTTTCACGTACCCATCCGCTTCATGCTTATTCAGCACGCTTAAGACGTAATCCGCAGCCTTCTGTAGGGTTTGGGCTATTTCGTTAGCGGTTTTAGCAACTTCGGGGCGGATAACACATAAATTATGCATTATAAGCAGTATTTTTTCTGCGGGGGGAATATTCTCTTCAGTCAACTTCGTTTCCCTTTACTTATTAATACCATAACACCAATATTTAAAAAGTGTATAAATAACTTTGGGGTTCACGTGAGATGTCAATGGACGCACTGAAAGTCCTTATGCTTACATGGGAGTATCCGCCGAGAATCATAGGCGGAATAGCATCTCACGTGTACGACCTCTCATGCGCGCTTGTTCGACAGGGAATGGATGTGCACGTTGTAACCTGCGGCTTTCCTGACGCGTTACCGTACGAGGTTGTCGAAGGGGTTCACGTTCACAGATTTGACTCCTACCAAATTCCAGCGTTTGACTTTCTGTCTTGGGTTTTCTCCATGAACGTCGATATGGCTAAACGCGCAGCTGGCGTGGTTGAAGTCAACGAAGAGCCGTTCGATTTAATACATGCACATGACTGGCTGGTTGCCCGCGCCGCTCTGGAACTAAAGAATAAGTATGGAAAACCTCTGGTTTCAACCATTCATTCAACAGAAGTCGGCAGAAGAAACGGCATCCACAATGGCTATCAGAGAACTATTCATAATGTGGAGTCCCAACTTGTCCATCAAAGCGATAGGCTGATTTGCTGCAGCCGATTTATGGCTGAACAGATTTCCCAAACCTTCGGTGTTCCAATGACAAAGCTGGACATAATCCACAACGGAGTTGACGCTTCAAAATTCAACATTAAAGCCAATATTCAAAAAGCTAAAGAAAAATACGCCCCAAAGGGCGAGCAGCTCATTCTCTACGTAGGGCGGCTAGTTCACGAGAAGGGCGTCCATGTCCTTATCGGCGCAATGCCTAAGGTTTTGAGCAAAATGCCAAATGTGAGGCTCATAATTGTAGGCGAGGGAGGTATGAAAGAGTCCCTGAAAAGGGAAGCCCAAGAATTAGGCGTCTCAGACAAAGTTTTGTTTGCCGGTTTCATTGATGATGAAACGTTGCGGTTACTGTACAAAATAAGCGACGTGGCGGTCTTCCCCTCTCTCTATGAACCCTTCGGCATAGTCGCATTAGAAGCCATGGCTGCTAGGCTCCCAGTCGTGGTTTCCGACGTAGGCGGACTAGCAGAAATCGTGAAGCATAACGAAACAGGCGTGAAAGTTTATCCTGATAACTCGGATTCGCTTTCTTGGGGAGTCTTGAAAGTTCTAATGAATCCCAAATATGCGGACATACTTAGGAGAAATGCCTATAACGTGGTCATAAGCAGCAACGACTGGGATTCCCTTGCGGAAAAAACCGCTGAGACTTACGCGAAGATCTTGCCTCAAGAACCGCGAGAGCCTCTCGTAGTCTCCGCTGTTCCTAGATTAAAATCTAAAATATTTTGGCCTGAACAACTTTTAACGGAATATGGTTTGCTCTTGGTTTTGTATGCTTTGGGGATCGTGACAGAGGATTCATCTAAGACTCTCAGAGAGATAGCGAAACTGTGTGGTGCTTCCAGAAAAACGATCTCAGCTCTGCTGGGGAAGCTGATTGAAAACGGCTTTGTTATTGAATATCGGGATGCAGCTGGTAAATTGAGGTATTATTTAACTAAAACCGGGATAGTTAGGTCTTGTTCAGTGTTCACTTAAATCTACCCTAATAGTATCCGAGATCTTGGGTTTTCTTGTGTAATTCAGCAAAGTGTTTCTTAGCGGTCTTCGCAATTGCTGCTCTGAGTTCCTCTCCTTCAAGTTCAGATTTGCTGATTTCTCGAAACTCGTCTGCTAGCTCCTTGCTGCTTAGGCTAAATTTTGCCCAGCTTTCGAAGTCGCCTCTACCGTTGTGAAACTCTAAGTTCTGAGTGTTCATCTTTGAAACCGCGTCAATAAAGCCCTTAAGGCTTAACGCGTTAACACCAATGTATTTCTTCTCCCCGACGCCTGAGTAAAACTTGAAGGGCTCCTTTGCGGCGACGGTGAATAACCTTAATCTCATTTCAAAATCCGCTAAAGCGCTCTGACAAGTCACGAAGGCATCAATTGGGTTTCCGTAAGGACTGAAGTACGAGTGGACTTCGCCTGGGGCTCCGCCTGCAGTGAACATGTAGTACAGGTGGTCGCTGATCTGGAAGTATCTCCAGTTCCTAGTGAAGTCCGGATCCCGGGATTCCTTGACAAGCTGCTCCATATCTCTCGCTGTCGTATAGTACGCCCACTGCATGGTATTTCCCAGCCAACAACTTGTGTCTCTTTCCTGATCAGCCCACGAAATCGCGCTGAGTTCAGGAACATCAACCTCTCCCACCGGCTTGTGCCTTTTTATCACTTCAGAAGGCGTCGCCATGTTCAAATTTTTGTGAACTAGAATTTCGACTAGCAACTGAGATAAGAAATCGTGAATTCCCGTTTCAGGCCAGTGGTGTTCCCCAAAGGTTTCATAATCTGGAAAAATGTTGATGCAGTGTCCAGGTGTAACGTCTAGCCAAGAGGCGTACTTGCCCGCTGTTAAGGGCCATCCATCCCACCACTTAGCTGAGAACCTGAATCCTATGTCGTCTGTGAGCTTGTAGTTACGTAGGAGAACCTTGAGGTCTTTGCAGCCCTTAGCAGTGTAAACATAGTTCGGCAGCCTATCCTTTAGGACTCTTTCAACGCCCTCCATGTATATTCCAACATATCCCATTTTTTCCACAACTTTTGCGATAGCGTTGTTGTATAGAAGTTCTGTGTTCTCAAAAATCACTGGTTCAAAGTGCAAAAGGTCTCGCATAACCTGCTTGTGCATTTTAACCTGTTCTTCGAATTCATCTCTGACAGGGTACAGCCCACTTAATGAGTGATAGTAGGTTTGTTCGAGAAACTCCACGCAACCTGTTTCAGCCAGCTGTTTGAAGGACTCCAAAACATCCTTGTTAAACCTTTCACACTGCTCAAGAAACACACCGGAAATACTGAAAGCAACCTTCACCTTCCTCTTTTCATGTTTGAATTTGTCTATTAAGTTAAGAAGTATGCGGTTTGTTGGAAAGTAACATTTCCTGCTCACCCTCTCAAAAATTTCTAGGTCTTTATCTCTGTCGAAATAATAGTCAAACAACTTGTCCTTTCGAACACGCTGAAACATCTCGTGTTGCCAAAAGTAAGTTTTCTTTATCCTAAACGGTTGGTGGACCTCAAAGGCGAAAACCACATCTGTCATAATGAATCCACCTCTCTAATAGAGACGCATTAAACCCCTTTTTAACCGTTTGTACAATTCAGGAGGATGAAGGCGGTTCGACGGGTCACGGAATTAAACCACGGATTTTTTCACCGTACTCCTCGATAAGACGGTCTGCATCTTTCTTACTCGGCGCTTCAGCGTAAAGGTTAATGACCGGTTCCTCAGAGCTCGGATGCATGAGGATCCAGTTGCTATCATAGAAAACTTTGATGCCGTCAATAGTGTCAATCTGGCGGTCTTGAACTTCCTCTATGAGGCTCCGCATGATTCTGCCGCGATATTCCCAAGGACAAGGAACGGATTGTTTAGCCATGTAAAAGTTCGGCAAACTGCTGTGAAGGCTGGATAATTTGACATTATCCCTCGCTAGGATCTCGGTTATTTTCGCCGAGGCAACCATCCCGTCGTATCCTTTCTGAAAATCAGGGAGAACAAAACCTCCGCTTTCCTCCCCTCCGAAGGCGGCTTGATGACTAGTTATAGCGTCAAGAAGCGGTCTCGCCCCGAATCTACATCGAATCACCTCTCCACCAAGGGGTTCAATAACTTGGTTTATCATACGGGAAGTGCTTATCGGAACAACAACTTTGCCTCCTCCTCTCTCCTTAATTACTTCTCGAGAAATCATGGTCAACGAGTTGTCACCGGAAATAACGTTTCCTCTTTCATCGATGAATATGACTCGATCAGCGTCTGCATCTAAAGCAATTCCTAAGTCAGCATCCAAGGCTTTCACCACTCTAGCCAAGTTGGAAATGGAAGGTGGGGCTTGTTCAAAGGTTCTAGGTCCAATGAATTCGTCCAATCTGGCATTTAGAGTAGTAACTTGACATCCGAGTTCGCCGAATATGGTTGGAACAATGAGGGATCCGGCGCCGTTAGCGCAGTCAATGACCACGCTTAAACCGGCTTTCCGCATGTTCTTCACGTCTAAGAATTTCAAAATGTCCTCCCGATAAAGGTCGAATATTCTAGCCGGATAAACTATGTCTCCAACCTCGTCGGTGAGCACCCTCCGAAACTCTTCCTTAAAGAAAATTCCTTCTATCCTTTTTTCTGAGGATCGATCCAGTTCCATTCCGTTTGAGTCAAAGAATTGGATGTTCACGGATCTAGGATCGATTTCATGTATCCTAATCTCGACACCAGCATCAGCTCCAAAACATCGAACCATATATCTCGTAACCGGCGCAGGGCAAATCCTAAGATTATAAACCGTAACGCCTGCCGCGGTTAAACCCGCTATCAAGGCCCTCTTTATCATTCTTGAAACCCTGTGAGTGTCGCGGCCGACAACCACCTTTGAACCTTTTCCAAGAAAAGAGCCGAAAGCCACGCCGAGTTTTGAGGCGAACTCAGGAATGATTTCAATGTTTGCTAGACCGGTTATTCCGCTGGCGCCGAAAAGATTTGACATCCACTTCATTCCCCACCGCAAATCCATGTGGACAACTGCACCCGCTTCAATCATTTTCCCAGGCCAAATTCGTATTCCAGATTTGACCGTGGCGCCACGCCTAATCACGCATTCGTCTCCAACCACCGCCCCTTCGAGAAGAGCAGCTGATTCATGAACGTGACATTTTTCGCAGACCACGCATCTGGCAAGATAGGCTCTGGGTCCAATGAAGGTGTTGTTCCAAACGGCGGAGCGCTTCACAGAGGCTTCTCCATCAATTATCACCCCGTCTCCAAGGATAGTGAAATCTCCTATTACGGCTCCTCTCCGAACTCGACAGTTCCTTCCGATAAGAACCGGCGGCCTGATCTCCACCCCTTCCTCAATTTCTGCGTTCTCACCAACCCACACACCGTTATTCGCGGTTCCCGGGATGCTCACCTTTACGATGCCTTGCAGAACATCTTGGTTCGCCTGAAGATATTGTATGGGGTTTCCGATGTCGCACCAGTATCCGTCGGCGATGTATCCGAACATCGGCTCCTTATTTTCCAGAAGTATCGGGAACAGGTTTTTGCTGAAATCAAACTCGGTTTCGGTTTTCACGTACTTGAGGACTTCCGGTTCCAAAATATAAATTCCAGTGTTAATGGTGTCGCTGAAAACTTCTCCCCAACCGGGCTTCTCAAGAAACCGCTTTATTCTCCCCTCTTCGTTAACGATAACAATGCCGTACTCGACAGGATTTGGAACCCTAGTCAACACCACTGTAGCAACAGCCCCTTTACTTCGGTGAAAGTTGAGTGCCTCAGAAAGATCAATATCCGTCAGAACGTCGCCGCTCATCACGATGAAGGTTTTGTCAAGGTATTGCTCCGCTTTTTTTACGCCGCCAGCCGTTCCGAGCGGCTTTTCCTCCACTAGATAGTTCATTCTTACGCCGAAATGCGAGCCGTCTTGAAATTGGTTTGTGACGACGCTGGAGAAGTAGTGAAGAGTGGCTGTGATGTCCTTAACCCCGTTTTTCTTCAGAAGATTAACTACATGCTCCAAAATCGGGCGGTTCACTACGGGAACCATCGGCTTAGGACGATTTGTTGTTAAGGGACGAAGCCTAGTTCCCGCTCCACCGGCCATGACAACAGCTTGCATGTTACTCTCCGTACTTAATTTCTATGAGGTCAGATTTATGTGTGATGTACAATGCCGAAAACATAGGGCGTATAATCCTACTCGTTATCTCTCAGCGGCGTCATAAACCTTGAATCTGCCTTTCGTAAGGCGGTCTCTGCAACAAAACATCCTCAACATAAGCCCTTAAAGGCTCTGCAACGCTCCAAGCCTGCGATATGCATCCGCGAGACTGGTGGGGCGGCTCAGGCTCAAAAACTTCACTTAAAGTTCCAAGTCCAGCTTCGAAGATCTTCTCCTGAAACAATGGCTTCAAAAAATTCTCAAAGGCAAATTTCCTCCACCGTTCCTCGTGGTCCTTAACCTTCAGGAAGGCGGTTACAAAAGGTCCGAGAGGCCAAGCCCAGATTGTTCCGTTATGGTATGCCGTGTCGCGGTGAACCCGCTCTCCAAGATAAACTTTAAAGTAACGCGGATCGTCCGTTGCAAGCGTCTTTAACCCACAGACCCCCCAAAGCCGTTTCCACACGGTTTCAACAACCTTCTCGCCAATCGCCTTATCGATCATCGAAAAATCTAATGAAACCGCTATTACTTGGTTGGGTCGTAACGAAGCGTCTTTTTGTTGTTCTGAAACCACGTCGAATAGGTATTCGTTCTGCGGGTTCCAAAACTTTTCCACGAAGCTTTTTCTCGCCTTTTCAGCCATAACTGAATATTTTTCCGCCTCTTCTTGTTGTGCAAAGCGTTTCGCAAGCATTTCCATGGTTTTTAGGGCGTTGTACCATAAGGCTTGAATTTCCACGGCTTTGCCTTCTCTAGGTGTGATGATTCTGCCTCCCACCATTACGTCCATCCAAGTCAGTCTGGGACCGTGGGCGATTAAACCGTCGTCTTCCATGTGTATGTCGAAAAGTGTGCCCTGAACGTGGTTTTCAATGATCGATCTCAGCGTAGTCCATAGTTCTTTTTGGATGAACTCGAAGTCGCCGGTGTATTTGACGTACTGAAGAACCGCGTTGACATACCAGAGGGTGCCGTCCACCGTGTTGTAAACCGGGTTCTCTCCAGCGAAATCGGGAAACACATTAGGGATAAGACCCTGTTTGCAGTACTGTTTAAACGTCAGCAAGATGTTCCTCGCGTCTCCGAACTTCCCAGTTACAAGGGTTAAGCCCGGAAGCGAAATCAGGGAATCCCTACCCCAATCACTGAACCAATGATAACCAGCTATCACCGACTTTCCACCAGTTGACTTCCGATCCACAATGAAAGAGTCAGACGCAAACAGAACCCACTTCAACCAATCTTCCATCTTAACATCGACATGTCTTCTCTGAAACTCGTCGAGTAAACCCTCCAGTCGCTTCAGCTCCAACGCGTAGAGCCCCTCAACAGCGCTGATTTTTCCGCCGTAAACTGATGATAAAAGAGTTTGCGCCTCACTTTCAGTTTTACCCGCTGCTGTGAGGATGTGGAATTTCTTTGTTTCCATAGGAGCAAGCTTAACCTCGAAAAAACCGGGCTTGTATCCGTCGTCGAGACAGCTGTCCCCTCGGGAGGCATCAACCCGAAGATATATTTCCCTAACCCACTCGCCTTCGCCCGAGAAATAGTGGCCCTCCGGGGAGGAGAGAATTAAAGTTGACAGAGGAGCTGAGGGTTGAATGATCACCCCATGGTCAAACGGCTTCTGAATGAAGCTCCAATCTAAGTAATTCTTGTTTGTGAGGGAGTGAAAATGCCTAGAATTGACTGTTGGCGTCACGCGGACAGAAGCTTCATCTCCGTGGGGGTTGGCAACCTCGTAAATGACAACCGTTGCGTTTTTTCTATATGGCATGAACAGGGTTTTCTGGAGCCAAACCCCATTGAAATCGTATCTATAGACTGGAAAGGGACTGCGCCAGAAGTCGGTAAGGGACTGGTAGCCTTTGGGTTTGATGCCCCATTTAAACTCGTTTGCTTCAGTCGAGTAAGCCTCATCGCTGATAAAGATTTCTTCGTCAAGCCTTGTGAGGAGAACTCTCCGGTCAACGGGTGGGTTGAAAGCCGCAATCAATAAGGCATGATATTTTCGCGTGTTTATGCCTAAAACCGTTGAGGAGGCGAATCCGCCGAGCCCGTTGGTTATAAGCCACTCCTTTTGAATGGCTTTATCAAAATCTGAAAGGGCTTCCTTTCCAACGTGAACTTTAGGTAAGGTGACATCCATTTTCCTTCACTTCCTTGGCTGAAACATCAGTTTGGCAACATTCCTGTTTTTGCTCACCTCAAATGAATTAGCTACTGGTTGACATTTCGTTCGCAACAACAAAGCATGCGGAGAGGTCAACTCAAGCTCCGTTAGGGTTTCGGCGTATCCCATGCCCTTTGTCACCACTAAATCAGCCGAGTTATAATGGCTTAAGAACTCGTCGGAAACCTCCTCAAGAATCAGTCCGATGGTGTCTGTTCCAAGCGTTATAACGTCGCTTGCAACCTCGTGCATCCCCACGGTTTTCGCATCGGCCATGGTCGCATCGTTAAATATTGGCTTTTCCTTAACTGCCACCACGACGCGTGCTCCTAGTTTTTCTAACTCTTGAACAAGCAGAATGTCGAAGGCTATTTCTCCGGCGTTATCCGTCAGATACAGAATGCTCTTTGCTTCCTTGGCTCTACTGAAGACTTCTGGAATGTCATCGATGGCTAAGTCTTGTTCAGCCTGTGCAATTAGCTTTCCTATGTCTCCAAACTTGAAACTGTAGCCTAACATGTCAAATTCCATGATGTTTCCAACTATGGCGCTTAGACAAGCCTTTCTAAAACGCGCCTTCGCGGATGTTCCCTGCAAAACCATGTTTTTTGCCATAGGAAGAATTTCTAGGGCTCTCTGATTGCTGATTCTCTTTTTTTCCGCATAAGGGTCTCGGTTGCCAGTGATCTCCCTGATTAGTCTATCTCTTTTCGTGCCGAGGTAGGCTGGAACTGCCTTCGGATTAAAACCTTCAGCTAAGAGGTTGAGCAAAGAAGAAAGTGCCTTGAACCGAAGGAGAGGGTCATCTGTTGCTTTCTGTATTTCCAGCCATCCACGGTGAAGCAAACAAGCCCCACATTCAGCCTCAACCTTCAATTCAAGACCTCTAATGCCATCAAGCCTTAGTTATAGCCTCAGCAAAATCCAACAAAGCCTTATAGACATCCTTAGCTTTGACGATGCCGCTCGCCACTAAAACCCCTTCCGTGCCGAGTTGTAGCGCGGCCGCCACATCCTCGCCCTTCGTTATGCCTGCTCCGCATAGAATCACCACGTTAGGGTTCACTTGCTTGACTAGTTCAACCGTGCCCGTGACAACCTCCGGTTTAGCCTTAGAAACCGGGATGCCTGTTCCAATAAGCTCCGGCGGCTCTACAGCAATCATGTTAGGTTTAAGGGCTGCAGCAGCCGCGCTAACAGCAGAATTGTTTGTGCAAACCACTGAAATCAAGCCGACCTCGCGCGCCCTCATTATCGTTGCGTCTATGTCGGCGAGTTTCAGCCGTCTTTCAGAGTGGTTTATCAGCGTTCCAACGGCTCCTGCTTCTTTCACCGCTTCAGGAAGAATGTGGCCTGTGAAGCTGCCGGGCTTTATTGGGTCGATGTGTTGCGCAAACACGGGAACTGCTGTGGAGCTGGCGGTTGATGCGATGTCGGCGAATTGGGGGGCTAAGCCTACGCATACTTCGGTTTCTAAACTCACTTTTTCTGCTACTTTGGCGATTTCTAGAGATTTCTTTCCTGTGGCTTCGGAATACGTTTTGAAGTTCACTAGGATGATGGGTGTACGAACTTTTGTCAAGTAATCACCAACTCGCTAGAATAGTCTTTAGACAGCTAAAACTATTTTGGAAGGATTGTGCGAGGGTTAAACCTGTGAGAATGCGCGGATGATAACGCATCTGTCCACATTTTACATGTTAGTGTCAATCTGTAATTTTTGTTAAGGTTAAAATTTCACGTTTCAGCACCTTTCCACGATTTCGCAATTTTCCCAGTTGTCGACAGCATATTGCTCTGGAGTATCTTCAGGTCTTAACAAGGTTCATATGGCTGTTAGCGAGTTTTACGTGTGGGTCTCCACAGGGTTATGGCTCGCGTTCACAGGGACAAATTGCTGGCATTTCAAGAAGAGCTTATCAAACTTTACAGTAGTTTCGAGGGGGACGTGGAGGCCCTCTGCAAAAAACACAGTGTGCAACTTCAATTTTGGTACAGCCCCTCAATGATTCCCCAACCGAAATTCATAATCGAAGGCGTTGGATTTGACGCTGACGAAATTCTTGAAAAGAATTTTGTGCTCCCACCAGAAATAGAAAATAAAGAAAACGTAAAGTCGGGGCGCTACAAAAAAAGAAAGGTTAGAAAAAGTTTAGAGGACTACCCTCCTTTAATCCATGTGTAACTTGCAGGCATACTTTATTTGGGCGTCTGTGCTCCTAATCTATATTTGCAATTCATAACGGTTTTCTATTTCAGTAAGCAATCTATTGTCATGTGCTTGCATGATGTTGTTCAGTTTGAGGTTTTTGATGTCCGCAACAAAGAGCCCGTTTTAGTTTCCATGTGCAGGCTCTGTGGCAAAGTCCTCTCCATAAAACCAACCGACAAACGCTCCTTAAACAACGCCAAGGATCTTCCCTTCATGCACAACTACCGCCCCTAAGCTCTTCAGTAGCGCTATTTTTCCGGTTTCTCAGGCTCCCGTATAAACATAAACGCAATAGCAACCCCGAAAACGGCTATGTACACGTGCAACCAGAAGGGTAAAGCTAAAGCTGGGTTCAAGTGGTAAAGATATCCTCCGAGGAGAGCGCCGAAGAAACCTGAGGAAGCCCCTAGAATGCTGAACAGCGAAGAAACTTTTCCCCTCTTCTCTTGAGGCGTAAGGTCGATTTGAAGGGCTCTCCAAGAAGTTTCCGTGAGCGTCTCAACAACTGTACTGAAAGTAAAGACCATCAAGACTTGGAGATAGCTCCGAGAATAAATGAAGCCCAAAAAGAAAGGTGCGTCTGCCAACAACGAAATCAGGAGAGCCCGCCTCTTGCCATATCTGTCGACAAGTCTCCCCCCAGGAAAGCGGAGAAACAGACTTATCCCTATCTGTATCGTAGCTATCAGCCCCCACTGAACTTCTGTCAGGAACATCACATCCTCTACAGCGTATAATGACATGAAGGGGCCAGTTAATGACCACGCGAACGAGAACAAACCGTTCAAAACGCACATAGCGAGAAGAGACAGGGGCAACCATTTCAGGGTCCGATAAGCCTCAACAAACGAACGAGCAGTTAAACGAAGAGCGCCTTCCAAGCTGAGGACTAGACTTTTCTTCTCCCTCTGCGGTTCCAAAGTCTCCCTCAACCACCTTGTGTATAATACGGCTTTCACTACATCAACGGCTGAAATAGACAACAAAGCAAGCCTCATTCCCAGAACATTATACGTGTCAAATAACCAACCTCCAATAGCGGGAGACGCCAAACTCGCCAAGTTCCACATAGTATTGAAAACACCATAGCCTAGCCCCCTTTTTCCAGCTGGCAAACTGTCCATCAATAGAACTGTTTCAGCTACAGTCCAAAACGCAACTATAGATAACAGTATCTTAGCTGCGAAGTAGGCTTGCCAATTGGGAGCCAAAGCAACAACAAACCACAGGAGAGCCGTTGCGTAGTTGCCCACTACCACGATTTTCCTTCGACCGTGAACGTCACAAATGTACCCTCCGGCTATTCCAACAGTCGCTCCGACAAGCCTGTTCACCGCAAAGTAAGCTCCAATAACGGGGTCTTCCGCTCCTAAAGCCCTCATATAGAGCGACTCGTAGGGGAGAAAAAGGTTCCCGAACACCCACCAAAGAGACACGCCTATGGTTAAGACTAAGAAGTTGCCCCGCATTAAAGCGGCGGCGTCCCTTAAGCTGTTTCGAATTTCATTCCATGCTCTTTTCAAGATCTGCATGTCCCACAAAACCTCGAGAACAAAAGTTTCGGCGCGCGGTTTTACTGTCTAGGAGGTGGACTGCCAATTAGTAAGGACGGAGTATTTTGGCGGTGTCCCCATTTTCCTCACCATCGGCGCATATCTCAATTTTTTACATGTTTTTTGGTTTTAAGTTTTTCTGAGGTTTGTGGACAGAAACGTTTATATTATAACAGTGTTATAGAAGATATTGGGAACACGCGCCGCCGAAGAACCTTATATCAATCTCCCAAAGCCCTTCTCCCTTCTTCTCAAGCGCGGTTCCCACATGAAGCTAGGACATGAAAGCCTTATTTTAAGGGAGAGTAAGTGAGCGAGCCTGGGGACCGGGAAGGAGAAAGGCTGTAAGGGACCGAGAATTCGCTCGCCCACCCACGTACATGAAGAATGTGTTTAAAAGTTTAAAAGTATTATGTCGGCTTTCGGCTTATCTGTAAGACAGTTAAACAGAAACAACGCGAGCGGTCGGAGGGCGCATGCCTTCCGTCTTGAAAAGATCGAAAGGCCCTATAAAACAGAGAATTGGTCGTATCCTTCGATGGCATGCGCCAAGAGTAATATTATAACGGTGTTATATAAACCTTATTATCCAATCAAGCGTCCCTTATATTGCGTTCTTTAAAATCAAAAACATTTCAAAACAAGGTTAGCGCTTAACGATCACCAAGAAAAAATGGTAGCTAAATTCACGTCTGGATGTGCTTAAGCTGTTTTTGATATATTTCAATGATTTCCTTAACCGTTGTAGCGTCTTCCGGACCCTTATCATCCCGAAGTCTCCCCGTGTACTTTGGGAACCTCAAAGCCAATCCGCTTCCTTTCCTTATAGCGTTCATTCCACAGGTATGAATAGGAGACAAAGTTATTTCAGCTGCTATGGTTTCAATGACCATTTTGGGCACGAACCAAACGTTCGCCTCAATTTTTGAGTCCACCCTGCCGTGGACATGCAGTATTTTATGAGGCTCAAGTAGCTTCGGGAAACGTTCCAAGTCCTCGTCTGTGAAGCCAGTTCCGCATTTGCATGCTGTTCTAAACATGTCCGCTTCGCGGTCGTAAGCCGCCAACAGGAACGCTCCGTACTTTCCAGCCCGTCTCCCTCGACCGTATAACGCCCCAACAATGACTAAATCTATGGTGTCTGTTAACTCGCTTCGGTATTCCCGCTTCCACTTAATCCAGCTGAACTCGCGGCTTCCCGCCCGATATACCGAGTTTAAGTCCTTCATGAGAAGCCCCTCACATCCGTCCTGAATTGCTTGCTCAAAGAAAACCTCCAGCTTTTTCAGATCGCCAGTTATGAGGTTTGGAACAACTTTCACTTCATCGTCTTGGAGTATAATTTGTTCAAGTTCCTCTCTGCGCTCCGTATATGGTTTAAGCGTGTAGTCTTTCTCATCCGCGTAAAGGACGTCAAACATGAAAAGTGAAACTGGATATTCTTCCATGGCTTTTTTAATACCGTACTTTCGGCGGCGGTGCATAAGTTCCTGAAAGGGCATCAAATCGCCAGTGTCCGGGTTCACGGCCACGCATTCGCATTCAACAATGGCTTCGTCAACTTTGATGTGGGTACGGGCTAACTCCATAGCATCAGGATAGTGGCTAGAGATGTTCTCCAATCGGCGGGAGAAAAGGGTCACCTGTTTGCCCTGTTTATGGATTTGTAAGCGTTCCCCGTCAAGCTTATACTCAGCTGCGCCCTTTCCGCCGAGTTTCTCCAAGATTTCCTCAGCTGTCGGCAACCTTTCAGCAAGCATAGGGCGAATAGGCTTCCCAACGGCTATCTTGAACTTTTTTACTCCACTGATTCCCTTTTCCGCTATGGTTTTCGCTACGGCTCCCAAGTCGCTGGATAAATTGTAGGCGCGTTCCAGCGCAGGTCGGTTCTCTTTGTCTTCAGTATAGGCTATTGCCAGCGCGTCGAGAACCGTCATGTCCCCTATTCCCAGTCTCAGCTTGCCAGTAACCGTCCGAATGAGATGTTTTGCTTCTACCGGAGTGGCGCTAGTTAAGAGTCCGGCTAGGAAGTTCAGTTTTTGGTCCATCGATCCTGATCCGGTTGTTTTCGCCATTTTGTCAAGGGTTTCATAAACATATTCAACGGTTAACGGTTGACGGAACAAAGCAACTTGAGCCTTTTTTTCAATAAACTTTTGCGCAGTATCTCCGAGGTCTCCAGTTTTCTTATAATCTTCTTCAATTTCTTTAGCGGAATAGCCCGCCGCGATGGCGACGGCGCGAATGGCAAGTTTCTCAGCTATTCCAATCTCAACTCCCATAAAATCTGGGTACAACTTGCCCTGCGTGAGGTAAACAACCCTGTCAATTACGCCTCTCGGGGTCCGCTTGAAAAGTTCGACGAGAAGATCGGTCATTTCCAATCTCTTAGTAGTAGCCTCAATTTTTTCATAAATAGCCGCGATAAGAGCATACTTCACGGTAAGGCTCCTCTCCAAGCTAACAGATGAATGGGCAGTATTAAAATTAAGCGTAAATCTGACAGTGACGACGATACTACTCTTTGGTTAACAGGATAAATCCACAGAGGGCGTTTATCACTCCGAGAAAAACTATGCCCGCCATCAGGAGAGGTTCTATCTGGGGTGTAAACAAATCGTCAAATTTAAGAAAGCCCAAGGCACTGCTGAAAAATGATTCAAGCCAAGGAAGAGAAAACTGCGTAGTTGTGACCATGACATGCAGTGAGAAGGCGAAAAGTGCAAAGCCAGTTACGATAATTAAACCGCTTAAGGGTCGATCTATCCGTCTGCAAAATCTGCAAACTGCATCTCTTTCCGCCGCAATGGTGTCTTTAAGAAGTTTCCCCTCGTCACGTTTAAGGTGGAAGGAATCCACAGAAATGTGCCTCTTTTTCTTCTTTCTTTTAGGCATTTAACTCATAACCAATTTTGTTCAAATTGTAAGCAGTTTAAAAATCTTGTCCTTCTTATTTATTCAAGATTTGCCGTTTATGTTTAAAGCTGCCGCTAGAAATTGTGTAACGCTGAGGAAAATTAAGCCGTAAAAAACTGGCGTGGCTAATTCTTGAGGTATCGTAATCGGCGTCAACCCTGTTTGCATTAAGAATAGCAGCAACAACGCGAAACTTCCTATGCCTAAGTTTATCCCCCCAAATGCGATGCGGATACGAGAGTAACCGGTCATTCTAATGTAATATGCTAATAAAGCCAAAATGGTCAATTCTGCTCCCAATATCAGCACCCCAACATCCTCTATGAACAAAATAAGCAAAAGCGAAGCGACAATCCCAACAATGGGAGTAAACGGGTATAGCGGGGCTTTGAAAGTTCTCTTCAGTCGCGGCCTTTCCTTTCTAAGCTTTATCAGAGATAAATTAACCAAGGAAAAACCTACGATGAATCCAAAATTTACGGCGTAAACAACGAAGTTTATCCCTCCTGTGGAGGCTAAGGCTACAGTGAAAATTGAACTAACAATAACCGCTATGTGGGGAGTACTAAAACGTTTATGAATTTTCGATAAAGCCTTGGGGAAGTACCCGTCCCTACTCAACGCATATAGAATCCTTGACTGCGCCATAATCGCCCCGTTGATGGCTGCTAACCCAGCGATAGCCACAGCAATTGTGACTACCGCCGCTCCGAGCTTACCTATCACCTGCTCCGCCGCAAAGGCTATCGGCGATGCTTGATGCTTGAGAATTTCCGGCGGCACCGTTATTACCGTTGCATATGTTATGGCAGTGTAAAAAACGATCAAGGCAATTGATGACAGTATCATGGCTCTAGGAATCGTTTTTTTGGGGTCCTTAACTTCGGCTTGCACAACGGCTATGGCCTCGGCTCCTAAATATAATTCGAAGAGGTAGGCGGTTGCTGCGAGCATTCCCAATAAACCTCCCGGTGCAGACAATTGAAAATCGCTTATGACTGGACCTTGCAACCAACCGTTGCAGACGTAAATTGCCAAAATCACCAGAACAAAAATCGTCATTAAACTTTCAACATTTGCCGCCTCTTTCACGCCTCTAATGTTAATTGCTGTAAAAATGAGGATCATAAAAACCGCGGTTAAGGGAATGTTAACCGGGATTAGATAGGAGATTATGTATGCGAAACCTAAGGAAGACAACGCAGCGTAAAACATGTTGCTGATCCATTCGAACCACCCGGTCATAAAGGCAATGGAGCCGCCGTAGGCGACTTTAGCAAAGGTGTATTCGCTTCCAGCCATGGGAATTAAGGTTCCCAGTTCACAATAGCTGAACATCGTGAACAGACTTATGATCCCACAGATGATGACCACAATGACGATGGAGTAACCAGCCATACCTGCAGCGTGACCCAGAATGACAAAGTTGCCTGCGCTCAGCGTGCCACCTATGCCTAACAAGGTTGCCTGTGAGAGGCCTAATTCCCTTCTTAATCCCGGTCTTTTCGCGTGACTTCGCTCTGGCATGCGTAGGCTCCTCAAGTTTCCAACATGGTTTTATCTTACCTTAGTGAGAAGGTTTAAGATTCCCGCTAGAGTATAAACTAAGAGAATAAAAATTAAGGCGTATAAAACCGGTGAGGGTATGGCAAGGGGCACAAGCCCTATTTCAGTTAGGTAGAGCAACAACGCCATGAAACCTACTAGGCCGAGGTTTATTCCTCCCACAGCGACGCGGAGGCGATGAAAACCCGTCATCCTAAGGTAATACACTATTAAAGCCAAAACGATGAACTCAAACATCAGTATGGATGCGCTCGCCTCAACGAAAACGAGAAGTGCAATGGACATTATGATTCCAAGAATGGGAGCAAATGGGTACAAAGGAGCTTTGAAAGGTCTCTTTAGTAAAGGCTTTTCCTTCCGAAGCTTTATGAGTGTTAAATTGACTAGCGCAAATCCTGTCAGAGCGGCAAAACCCGCAACGTAACCTACAAACTGTATGACTCCGGTGGCGGCAAACAACACTAGAAAAGCCGAATTTATAATAATTGCTATGTGAGGGGTTCCAAAACGTTTATGCCTTGTCAATAGAAATTTCGGGAAGTAACCGTCTCTGCTTAATCCTCGAACAATGCTTGATTGTACCATCATTGATGTCGTCAAGGAGGTGATAGCCGCGAACATCCCGGCAATCGTAATTAATGCGCCCCCCACATCACCCATAATTACCTTAGCTGCTTGAGTCAAAAAGGGGAAGTCTGGGTTAAGCAAATCCCCCTTTGGCGTGAACCCGACGGTTACGTATGCCATGAGGCAGTAAAGAATCACGATCACTAGGGATGAAAACAGTATGGCTCTTGGAACATTCTTGCCTGGCTCTTTTATCCTCGATGCCGCCGCGACAGTCGCCCTCGCTCCAATAAACATAACAAAGCTGTAGGTTGTTGCAGCGAAAATTCCGGGCAAGCCCTTCGGTGTGAAGGGCTGAAAGGCTCTGGGCTGGAAGCCGTGTCCTAAACCGAATACTACGAATGCCGTTAATATAGCCAAAGCTATAAGAACTGTCGCAGCGTCAGCCTCCTTTATTCCACGCACGCTTATCAAGGTGAAAACAATAACTATGGCCACGGCAATTAGCGGTATGTTGACCGGAATGAAATATGTGAGCAGGGCGGCGAAGCCTATGGCGGCTAATGTGGCTCCGAAAGTGCTGCTGATCCATCTGAGCCATCCGATTAAAAAAGCGATGACTCCCCCGTATGCAACTTTGGCGTATGTATAGTCGCCACCAACCTCTGGGATAGCTGCGCCAAGTTCGCAGAAGCTTAGCATGGTTAGTATGTTTATTGTTCCAGATAGGAGAAGGGATAACACCACAGCGGGTCCAGCCAAGAATACAGCGTAGTTTAACAGCACAAAAACTTCTATGCCTACGGCTCCGTTTAGCGCTATCATTATTGCATAGAAAAGTCCAATTTCCCTTTTCGTTTCCTGCTTCCTCACCGTAGTTTCCGCCATTCGTGAATTAGGAGCAACCCGCTGATTATTGAGAAAAAACCGAAGGTGATGATGAGCAACAGGAATACGGGTAGAACTTCCTCAATGGGCCTTTCTATATCAAGCATGGTTTTAAAGAATTTTCGAACACCATCGTTGTAGTTGAGGACGTAGGCGAAACCGATTGTTAACACGCCTATTATGCTTTGGATCAGACCGACAACCAGTGCGAGAATTGCCCTGATCTTCATTTGCAGATCACCTAAACGCAAGTATGATTCCTGCTATTAAGTCAAGGATGCTGATGACTAGCAAAACCAGCATGAGCAAACCTCGGTAATCTTGGCTTTTAAAAATTGCAAGGTCGATTAAGCCAAAAAGAGCCAAGGCGAATATGCCTATAAGCAGGATACCGACGAAAATTAGGAGCCCGCCTAAAGTCGAAGAAACTCTGCTGAACTTACTTAAGCCCGCGGTCAACCCTCACACTCCAATAATTATCAGAAGCTCTGAAAGGTATTTATCATTAATCCTTCTGTCTTCTCTCTAACCCCGAAACTTCTCATAATGGACGATTTCTCTTTTCGGTCTCCTCCATCGAGCTTCAGGTTCTTCAGCAGCATGCCCAACTGGGATAATGGCAACAGGTCTTACGGCTCCAACTGTGTTTAACACTTTTTTAACCTCCTCCTCATGAAAAGCTCCAACCCAACATGTTCCCAGCCCCAACGTATAAGCAGCTAAAAGCAAGTTTTGAATAGCTGCAGCTGTGTCTTGTAGACAATAAAGCGTTGTGCCTCTGCTGCCGTATCCTTGTGCTGAGCGCATCTGGTTGGCGCAAACAACTATGACGACGGGCGCCTCTTCAATGAAGGTCTGATCCAGCGCAGCGGCGGACAGCCTACGCTTCGTTTCCTCGTTTCTTACGACAATGAATTCCCACGGTTGAATGTTTCCAGCTGAAGGAGCCCACCTCGCAGCGTCTATCAACCTCTCAACCTCTTCCTCTGAAACGTTCTCTCCAGTGTAGGCTCTAATGCTTCTGCGGTTTCTGATTGCCTCAAACACGTCCAAGAGCTCCATCTCCGAAGGGTTAATTGACAAATCAAGGTTTTAGTTTTTACGTGAGCGCGGCAGTCACTGAACTTCTTGTTCTTCAGGCGGGCCCGGCGTTCTTCTCCTGCGGCTGTATATTACAAATATAGCGATGACGGTGGTTATGCATGCGACCACAATAACTCCTTTGAGGATGTTTCCCCAAAAAATGCTCCAATACCCCTCTTGATCTATGTTTTGAACCATTTCATCTCGCACGTAAACGTAGAAACCGTTGGCTTGGAGGAACTCTCTCGTTTCTAGAGATGAAGCAACATACTTTGTTCCCGAGATGTTCATGTACTGAAGCACATTTTGCAAGGTTACTGCGGCGTTTTCTATTGCTTTAAGGGGCTGATTTACAAGCTGGCTTCTGAATGCGTCTCGGAAGTAAGTTAGGTCAACTGGAAGCCACTCCCAAGGTGGAATATAAACCATCGCCCAGCCGTGCCAACCGATTTTGTCCTGCACGTTTCTCACGTGGCCGTCCCAGTAGGTTTCGTTCGCAAACAGAAAGGGGTCGTATATGCATCCGATTTGAAGGTATGCTGGGATTTTTGAGATTCGGCAAAGCGTGATCAGCAGAATGGCTTGATCGTCGCAGTCGCCTACGCGCTCATGGTAGGTTTCGTTTGGATAGTATGGCACCTCATGCTTCGAGAAAGGAGAAGGATAGCCGATGTGTTCTGCGATCCAAGAGATGAAATTTCCAACCATTGCGAGAACCTTTGTTTCGTCTTTTGTTAGGTCGTTTGCCAAGTTCTTGAGATCCGTGTCGTTGATAAACCACGGTCCTTCCGAGCCTAGGTACTCGCTCAAGTTCGCGGGAATATCAGTCAAGTTTCCTGATTCTTCTTCAGTTACGTCTATGGATGGACGAGGCTTTGAAACGGCTTCGTAGGAAACATTGAAGCTTATACTTTCGCTTGGCTCAAGCCTTGATTTCGGAAACTGCAAAACAGCGATCGGGTTTCCATCCTCGTCAATTTCCGTTTTATTCAGCGGCATCGAATAATTTACTAAACGAACCGTCTGCCAACTGTTATTCATAAATAGACCAACGCTCCGGTCTTCTTTGGTTAAGTTCCAAGTGCTTGTTCCATTGTTAGAGTATGTGACCGATGTTCGAATTGTGAAACTTAACTCTGAGGCTTCATCTTCCGCTAAGACGGGAACTGAAAACACGGCGGTGGTGAACAATAGAAATACAATAGCTGCAGCGGTTCTCGGTTTGTTCATCACCACATCCTTCCAATTTATACCGCATTAAACATAACACTGCAAGGACAAACAGATAAAAGTATGCTCACCACCAGCAAAACCTCATTTTTATGCACGAAAAACTAATGAACAAACCGAACAGTTAATGATAAAAAGGGACTTTACGTGGCTCTCCCGATTCCGGAAAAAGGGGTTTACACGCTTATTTTACATGTTCCAAAAGAAACGTCTTTAAGAATAGGGAAGTTGGGCGTTCAAAGGTTCAGGGGAGGATATTATGCATATACCGGGTCCGCCCTGGGGAAGGGAGCTTCAAGTCTGAAAGGAAGAATTTCACGCCACCTATCATCGAATAAAACTTCCTTCTGGCACATTGACTATCTGCTAATTCAAAAAAACGTTGCGATAACCTACGTAATAACAGTGCAAACAGAGAAAAACTTAGAATGCGAAGTTAACGAACGCATAAAAAAGATAGGCAAAGTATTAAATCCAAATTTTGGATCAACAGATTGTTCCCAAAATTGTGGAAGCCACCTCTTATACCTAGGAAAGAAAACAAAGGAAAAAGAAATTCTAGAAATCTATAAGAGAATAGGTCAACCCAACCAAATGTCCGTTAACCCACGGTCTTTAATGACGAAACCCATTAAGCATGCCAACGGCTCTTTTAAGGCATAAGCTGTCCAAATTGTTAAGTTTAGTCAAGTTTCCGTAATTCATTTCCGTTGAATAAAAAAAGGAGAAAAGGAGGAGGGTTTACTCCACGTGGACCCTCTGTAGGTCTATGTCTCTCACCATCTCGCGGGTGGCTTCTAGGAACTCCCTTACCGCCCGTTCTGGATCTTTCGATTGAGTTATGTACCTGCCGACTATGATTATGTCCGCTCCGTTCGCTAAAGCTTCTGGTGCCTTTTCAGGGGTTATTCCCCCAGCGACGGCGAACAAGAGTTTTTGAGGTTTAAATTTCTCCCGTATTTCCTTTATTAGGTCCCAACGTGTTTTTCCAACTGCCTCCACGTCGATGCCGCGATGCAGGATAACGACTTCAGGTAATTCTTGAAGCGACTGCAGTTTCTGAAGGGGGTCGTCAACGTACATCATGTCCACAAAAGAGTAAATCCCGAATCTTCTCGCTTCATAGATAAACTTGTCCAGCATTTCCGTTGCAGCTAACCCAGAAGCCACAACTGCATCCGCGGTTTCCTCGAATGCCAAGTCAACTTCTACTTTCCCAACATCTAATGTTTTTAGATCAGCGACGATGAAGATGTCCTTGGCTGTTGCTTCCCTTATTTCCCGAATGACCCTTAAGCCGTATTTCTTAAGCAGGGGTGTGCCGACCTCGAGAATTATTCTGTCGCTTCGCGGTGTCTGCTGTATGACCCGCTTCACCGCCTCTAAACTTGTGATGTCGAACGCTATTTGAAGGTAAGGCGGTCTCCACAATCGAGGAACACTGAAACCCATGATAGGATGCTTCGCTCTGTCTTTATCATACATGATCTTACTGAGGGACGGATAGTTAGTTAAAGCACGCTTAAGAGCCAACTTCATCGCTCCGTAGTTATACTGGTAAATCTTCCTGTAATCCTTTGCCTCCGGGTGCAAAAATGCACTGCATATTATCACCCAATCCTCAATCTTGTCCCTAGGAACAATGTTCTCTTCAACCGCGTCAGCCACAGCCTTCGCCACAGCCGCTTGAACAGGACCGAAAACCCGTGAAACCTCCTCCATACTCTTCATAGTGACCTTAGGAACCAACAACGTATACGGCTTAGGCGGCAGATTGGGCCTTATGACCGCGAGAACTGGGGTGTGCCCAGCGGATAAATTTGACAAACCTTGAGCGAAAGCCTCGCCCACAGGGCCTTCTTTGTCGCCGATAATCAGGTCGATGTGGGCGGTCTCCTGTCCCTCACCCGTCAAAGCTTCACCTATCATATAGCTCGGGTAAACAAGAGCACCCCATTTTTTCCTAGCTTTCGGAACTTTTTCGATCTCTTCTCCGCTGACGTCCTCGAACTTCACGCCGAACTCCTTCATCCACTGGTAAAGGGTATCGCGGTGAATGTTCATCACCCGCGCGGTTCCGCTGACTGTCGGTTTTGTCGATTTCAACCCCTTAGCCTTTCTGGTTCTCACTTCTTCCATCTTTGCTGCTAACAGCAAGTTGATGAATTCTTCCTTACTTTCCGGTTTTATAATATCAAATTCCGACATTGCCGATCCGACAAATCAAATAAAAAGCGGAAGACCTATATAAAGTTGTCGGACTATTCCCGACCAGCTGTTCTATCAGTGTAAAAAACGACACATCATCACCCTAAAACCTCTATTAGCGACGCGTTATCCGACAGTTTTTTTGGGGAATTCATGAAGCAAGAGTTTTACTTATTGCCCCTGAAAAAGCTCGAGTCAGGTCTTCTCTGAAACCAACAAAAACTATTCTCTTCAGGCTTGTGCCCTTATCCAAGTGTTTCTTAGTTTCCTCAACCATGGCTTCTGCGGCTTCTTCTAAACCGACGCCTCCGACACCTGTACCCATTCCCGGAAACGCTAGGCTTCTGAACCCTTTTTTGTCTGCGAGTTCCAATGCCGCCTTGACCGCCAGTCTAACGTTTTCTGTGTTGATGTGCATTGCGGGGCGTTTCATGGTGGGCGCATGAATCACGTATTTCGCCTTAAGTTTCCCTCCGCCTGTGACAATGGCTTTTCCAATCGGAACCGGCGCGTGTTTGACAGCCTCATCCTCAATTTCTTGTCCGCCAGCCCTTTTTATGGCGCCCGCAGCTCCGCCTCCCATGATCATCCAAGTGTTAGCTGGATTTACAACAGCGTCTGTTTCCTGCTCACTGATGTCGCCTGTTAATGCGATGATTTCAACACCTTTGTAGTCTCGTTTAAGGCCAAGCATAATGTTCACCATTTATTACTTAGAAGCTAATAAAATTCTATTCAATAAATAATCTTCGAGGGACAAGCAGTGCTTAACGTACAAGAGATAAGAAAGGATTTTCCGATTTTAGCAACTGGCATAATCTACTTGGATAACACCGCGACCAGCCTAACCCCTGAACCCGTAATTCAAAAAACCCTAGAGTTTTATCACGAGTATCGAGCGAACGTGGAGCGAGGTGTCCATAGATTGTCTCAGCGGGCGAGCGAGGAGTATGAACGCGCCCACGCGAAAGTTGCCAATTTTATCAACGCTCGGTCTGAATCTGAAATCGTGATGGTTCGAAACACCACCGAGGGAATAAACCTCGTCGCGAGCGGCTTAAACTGGAAACGGGGCGACAAGATCATAACCTCTATGATTGAACACCACTCCAACTTCATCGTTTGGCTCCGCGAGAAGAAACGCCATAAGCTAAATGTTGAGGTCGTAAAGCCGAAAGAACCCGTACGCGAAGGAATTCTGGATCCCGCCGACTTCGAGAAGGCTGTTGATGACAAGACCCGGTTAGTAGCTGTAACCCATGTTTCAAACGTTTTAGGCGTGATAACGCCCGTTAAGGAGATAACTGAAATAGCCCATGAACACGGCGCTTACGTGCTCATCGACGGAGCCCAGTCTGTTCCTCACATAAAGGTTGATGTGCAAAAAATCGGTTGCGACTTTCTCGCCTTTTCAGGACATAAGATGTGTGCTCCGACTGGTTCTGGCGCCTTATACATCCGACAAGAATTAGCTGAAAAGGTTGAGCCTCTGTGTATCGGTGGAGGAACCATAATCGATGTGCGCCTCAACTCCTACAGGCTGGATAAAAGTCCTATGCGGTTTGAAGCTGGAACGCCGGCTATAGGGGAAGCCATTGGACTTGGAGCTGCAACTGACTATCTGCGCAAAATCGGTATGGAAAACATCGAAAACTATGAGAGGAAGCTAATGGAGCAAACGTATGAGGGTTTAAGTGCGATTCCGAACGTGGAACTTTACGGTCCCGAGCCTAAGCGTAGGGTTGGCATTATGCCCTTCAACGTGGCTGATTTGAATCCGCATGATGTAGCCTTAGCGCTGGACGTTTCAGCCGATATCATGGTTCGCTCAGGGCATCACTGTGCCCTTCCATGCATGAGAAATGTAATCCAGAGACAGGGAAGCGTCCGGGCTTCAACCTACTTCTATAACACGCGGGAGGAAATCGACAAGTTGATCTCAGCGGTGGAGGAAATAGCCCAAGGCTTGGCTAAGTGAAGTCTTATGTCTAAACAAGACGTTTTGGAAAGGATTGCGGTTGAGGTTCATATTTGTCAAAGATGCGAGTTGTGGAAGAATCGCCGAAACGCGGTTCCGGGGGAGGGAAACCTTGAAGCCGCCGTTTTGTTCATCGGGGAGGCGCCCGGTTACTGGGAAGACGTGAAGGGGCGTCCTTTCGTTGGAGCAGCAGGCAAGCTTCTAGCTGAGCTACTCTTAAAAGCCGGTCTTTCTCGGGCTGAGGTTTACATCACTAATGTCCTTAAGTGCAGACCGCCGGAGAACCGTGACCCCCGGCCAAGCGAGATTCAAAGCTGCACTCCTTTTTTGGAAAGGCAAATTAAGGCGATTAAGCCGACACTCATCGTGACTCTAGGCAGACACTCGACCTCCTATATCCTACGAAAAATGGGCTTTGAAACCGAAGGCATAACCGGCATTCACGGAAAACTGTATAATGGAGAGCTTTTCGATCTTAAAGTTCGTGTAATTCCGACATATCACCCTGCGGCTGCATTGTATAATCCGAGATACCGGGAGGCGCTTGAAGAGGACTTTCAGGTAGTTAAACGCGAACTTAAATTAAGTGACTGAATTTTTCGGCGTCTTCCCTCATGTAAATGTTGTTGAAGAGACAATAAACTTCCAGCCCTTCGGCTTCTAAGTGCCTCACTTGTTCCAAGAGCCAATTTAAGTCTTCGTTGCTGTATTTGTAATAGTACATCTTGGTGCCTGGCGGTTTGCCGTGAAGCCTAAAATAGACGGTTTTGTCTGCGAAATATGCGGGTTCAGTGGCGAAAGGATCGACACAGTGAGTTAACTCGCACTCTTCGCAGAGGCTCTTTACTTTTTCAGCAGTCCAGCTTTTTCCTCTAGGCTCCCACGCGACGGTTAACTCGCCTCTTTCGATTTCAGAGAAAAACTTCTTTGCGTTTCGGATGTTTTGTTCGTTGGCTGTGAAGCTGGCGGGACACTGAATCACGCAAACCTTGGCTTCGAGAACGTTGCAAATCTTCTTGGTTTTTTCCCAAGCTTCGAAAACCTGTGAGGTTGGCCTCAGAAACCCGTATCTATCCGCTTCTTCAACGCTAAATCGAATTCTTGCTCTTCTCCATGTGGGACTTGTCAGCGGATGAGTTATGGCTTGCCAAGCTTTCACGGTGAATTCGAATTCCTTCGGCGCGTTTTTTCTCCATTTTTCCGAGGTTTCAACTCTTGGAAGTTTATAGAATGTGCTTTGAACTTCGACCAGCCTAAACTTTTCGAAGTATTTTTTCATTCCACCCGGAAACCCGCAGCACCCAACCTTAATCATCAGCAGCTCCCTGTCCAGCTTGCCCGCCGCAGAAACGCGTTATATACTCTATTGTCACCCGCTCCGCGTTCCGCAGCGTTTCTTCTCGGATGCCTGGAACGCCACAAACCATTAAAACAATGTTCTTCGTTTGCTCCGTTACCTTTGTGTTGTCCGCGTCTCGGTGCGGATAAACAGCGACCAGCTTTTCGCTGTCGGAGACCACGATTTCGCCCCCTTGAAGAACCATCGGTTTCTGCATCCCAATTCCCATAAACTCCTCGCCTCCCTCAGCGAACCGCATCAGAAGACCGCCCTTTAACCTATCCAAATCGAAGGCTGCTAAGGCGATTTCAGTTTTTATTGATGCTAGGTTGTAGGCGTCGACAAGCGTGTTTATGTTCGGTATGGTTCCGCCTCTCAAGATTCTTCTGATCAGGGCTTCGGCAGCCGGTCGGTTTTTAGTCGGGTCTATTCCAACGCGCCAAAAGAAGTCTCGGTAGGCTCTCACCGTCGGAAGGTCCTTCAACGATTCTAGGCTGTACTGCTTCCTCCCCTGCTCCATCAACTCAGCCTCAAAGCTTTCCAGTTCACTGTTCCACTTAACGACCTTCACATCCCTAATTTCGCAAGTCAAAACCCTCAGCTCTGGAAAAGCCGCCTTAAGCTGACTATCGATTTTCAGCATCATAATTTTTCATTCAAATCGGCGGTTAATATTATTAACCTTAAACTGAAAAAGGGATAAGCGTATTTCAAGGGTGCTAAATTTGTCCTTCAAACAGAAAATGAAGCGATCTGCAGAAAAGGCGGGGTCAAACATAGTCCTAGCCCTAGATCTTCCCCCGGAAAAGCCTCAAAGCCTTATGTCTAAGAGCCTCGATCTGCTGGAGAGGATGCATCCGTATCTTTGCGCTGTGAAAATAAACCGGCAGCTTGTTCTTCCGCTTGGTTTATCCGACGGTGCGCGGAAACTTGTGAACCGCATCCACGATTTTGGGCTTCCCGCCATCATGGACTGCAAAATCAACGATGTGGGGCACACAAACCGTCTGATCGCTGAATACTATTATAAAGCTGGTTTCGATGCCTTGACCGCTAATCCTTTCGTAGGATGGGCTGAGGGCATGCAACCGGTGTTTGAGGTCGCCGAGAAAATGAATCGCGGCGTCATCTTGCTGGTTTACATGAGTCATAAGGGCGCTGGGGAGGGGTACGGTCAGATGGTGCGGGATCCCAAAACCGGCAGGATGTTTCCCCAATTCGTTGTTTTCGCTGAGTGGGCTCTGTCTTGGGGTGCTGACGGTGCGGTGGTTGGTGCCACTTACCCTGAGAAAATAAGGCAGGTTCATGATGTCTTAGGCGATCGGGTTCCCATTTATTCGCCTGGCATTGGCGCTCAAGGCGGAGACGTTGCAGCGGCTGTTGACGCTGGGGCGCGTTATCTTATTGTCGGAAGGAGCATAACTTTGGCTGAGAAGCCTGTTGAAGCTGCAAAATTTGTTAGGGATGCCGCCAAGCAGAGATAACTGAAGATATTATTCTTCTCTTCTAGCCCAGAGTTCCCGTTTAAGTAGGTCTCTAACCGACGCTCTGATGGCTGCACTTCTGCTCGGATACATGCTGGCTCTCACAAGTTCGTCGAGGCCTTCGAGATAAGCTTCAGGGAGCAAAACTGTTACGAGCTTCATCAACCTTACACCTTAACACTGCAGTATACACGAACAGAATATAGATTTTACTGTACGTTTTCACTTTGCCTTTAGGAAAACCTGTTCTGCGGCGGAAACTGCGGCGCCGCCCTCGCAGCTGAAGCCTAGTTCTTTCAGCGTCAACTCCGTTAAAGCCAACGTGAGCAGGATTTCCTTCTCTCCCGTTATGTTCATGTGTGCCACTCTGAAGATTTTTCCTTTAAGTTGGGCTTGTCCTCCCGCGACTAATACTCCGTGTTTCTGCATGGTTTTCCTGAAGTCGCCGTCCTCTACGCCCTTGGGGTACTTAACCGCCGTCAGCGTATTCGACTCGTATCCTTTCTCAGCTAAGAGTTGAAGCCCTAGGGCTTTCATTCCGCTTCTGGTGGCTTCCGCCATGAGCCTGTGGCGCCGCACGCGGTTCTCGTATCCTTCTTCGAGGATCATACTGAGCGCCTCGTGGAGGGCGTAAACCAGCGACACTGAGGCAGTGTAAGGTGTATCTCCGCTTTTGTTGAAGGACTTCCTGTAGGCTTGGAGGCTAAGATAGTAGGTGGGTGTTCTCTCCCTTTTTTCGATGATTTCCCATGCTTTTGGGCTGACCATTATCGCTGAGAGCCCGACTGGACATCCTAAACATTTTTGTGTTCCCGTGACCAGAACGTCAATGCCCCATTTATCAGGGTAAACGTAGTCCCCGCCAACCGAGGTTATGCCGTCAACAATCAAGACCTTACCGTGATCTTTCACTACTTTCGCGATCTCTGGGGCTGGATTAAGCACTCCAGTGGAAGTCTCGTTGTGGACCATGGTCACAAATTTGACGTCAGGGTTCTTCTCTAAAGCTTCGTCAACCATTTCCGGCTTGATTGCCTCACCCATTTCAACCTCCAACGGAACTGGTTTTCCGCCGAAAGTTTCTGTGAGTTCTCCGTAACGTTCGCCGAACTTTCCGTTGATGAGGTTTAACACCGCGTCTCCGGGCGCCACGAGGTTGGCGATGGCTGCTTCCATGGCTGCGGTTCCTGAGCCCATTATGATGTAGACGTCGTTTTTGGTCTGCATAACCTCCTTCATCATGGATATGCATTCAGCCGCGGTTTTTCTGAACTCGGGGGTTCGGTGGTGCCATCCCACCCTCGACATGGCTCGGTAAACCCTCGGATGGAAGGAAACGGGTCCGGGGGTCATAAGCAAAATGGTCTCTTCATCATACACCAACTTTAAGCCTCCTTTTGCCGACTATATGCGCGGTTCCCCTTCATAAACCTAATCTCAAAATGCGTGCGCGTTGATAAAAGTATTAAGGCGTATTCCTCAAAGTTTGAGATATAACCTGTTCGAGGTGTGCTGTTAGAGTTGCCGGTTGTAACTTTGCTTTCGGACTTCGGCTTGAAGGATCCTTACGTAGCGGAAATGAAGGCTGTTGTGCTTTCCATTTGTCCAGAAGCAACTTTGGTGGACATAAGTCACGAGATTAAGAAGTTCGATGTGCGCATGGGTGCTTTTGTTCTCGCCTCAGCCGCTCCACACTTTCCCTCCGGTTCAGTTCACGTTGCAGTTGTGGATCCAGGGGTTGGAACCAGCCGACGACCCATAACCATCGAAACCAAACGCTCATTCTACGTAGGACCAGACAACGGTCTCCTCGTGCTGTCCGCCCGAAAGGAAGGAATACGCCGCGCTTACCACATAACCAATCGGCGGTACATGCTTCCGAAAATCTCGCGAACCTTCCACGGACGCGACGTTTTCAGCTGTGCTGCCGCCTATTTGGCGAAAGGCGTTCTCCCGTCCGAGTTCGGACCAGAAATACATGATTATGCGGTGCCTGAATTTGCGAAGCCGCAACTTGAAGGGGCTAAATTGCTTGGCGAAATCCTCTACATCGACGGCTTCGGCAACGTCATCACAAATATTTCCGCTGGGGACCTTGAAAAGTTGGACGTGAGCGAAGGACGGTTTCTCCAAGTGAAAATTGGAGACAAGACCCTTAAACTGAGATTTTGTTCAGCCTACGGCGAAGTTCCTGTCGGTTCGCCCCTTGCAGTAATCGGCGGCAGCGATTTCCTCGAGTTGTCTGTGAATCAAGGAAGCGCCGCGAAGAAGTTTAACGTTAAAGCAGGCGACGCTGTTCAGGTTTCGCCTATTTCAGAACGTTAAGCCTTATCGTCTTTGTTTAGGTCCCTCAGCCTTTCTACGCCGTTTATTTCTTCAATGAATTTTGCCACGCTTTTCGGGAGAAGTTCCTTCCAGTTTTCTCCGTTTAATATGCGTTTCCGCACTTCCGTGGCTGAATACGATTTGCGCTTTCGGAGGGGAACGGGCTTAACTGGGAAACGCTTGTCTTCGAGGAACAGCCGCCGCGTCAGAGGCTCATTCGTGTAAACCACATCGAATTTGGGAACATAGGAAACAACGTGTGCCACCCAAACTTCGTGAAGATTCAAATCTGTAACGGGGATAATATAATACCTTGACGGATCTATCCCTGCCTCATCGAGCGATAATCGAATCATGGTCACTCTTTCTCCAGCCGAGAAAGGATCATCCAACGTGTGACTGTACTGCGCGCTTCCAATCATGACTATGAACTCGGAGGATCTTTCAGCCACGTACCGAACAGCGTAAAGGTGACCGAGATGAAAAGGCTGAAACCGACCCACATACAAAGCCCTTGACATTCCAAACCACACTCTAAACCTTGCGCACATCACATAATTTAAACTTGGCTTTCCCTCTTAAGATATTTGGAGAATTTCCAAGCCCTAATCACAGTATTCACTTTCACTGTTGTCTGCGCGTGCATGATGGGACTTTAGTCCGCAAATCTTTTGTATATCTGACATTAACATGTTTTACATTGCATGTGGAAAGAGGCGAAGTTCTTTATGCGCTGTTCTTATTGCGATGAAGAGATTGTATTTCCTCATAAATGCAGTCTATGTGGTCTCCCTTTCTGTTCTAGACATAGACTTCCAGAAAATCATAAGTGCACAAAATTGTCTAAGACCAAAAATTTTTGGTATCAGAAGGAAAAGCTCGTGGAAAAACAAAAAAGGAAGGCTATAATGAGGGGAGAGAAATGGTGTGTGCGTTGCGGTTCTTTTTCAACAGAGGTTTCAGACTATGATGCAGAAACTATTACTTACAAATGCTTATCATGCGGATTAAAATGGACTGAATCAAAGGGCACTGGCGAGGTAATACATAGAGAAAAACCTGAGGAGCATATAGAAGCCGAGGTAACAGAAGAACCTGAACCAAAGCCTGTTCCTTCCCCAAAATCCACTAGAAAGAGAAATGCGGTTATTATGGTAACGTGTATCGTTATCGTAGCCCTACTTATGGGTTTATTCATAAACGGCATAAGAAGCACTGCCTACGAAACAGGATTTCTGAGCGGTAAACAAACCGGCTTTAACGAGGGATACGAGTTAGGTTTTGGCGAGGGGAACCAAAGCGGATACCCGTGTGGCTACGAAATTGGGAATAGCTCAGGCTATGAAGATGGATTTTCCACAGGAAACACAACAGGTTTTTCCAATGGATATGTTCAGGGTGTGGAAGATGGTGTTGGAAGAGGATATAACATAAGAGACCCAACCTATGAGGAAGCCTTGCAGTTCATCTCTTCAGATCAAACTGATGAAAACGAACATACCGAAAATTATACCTGTTTTAACTTTGCAGCCGATTTCGAAAAGAATGCTTTTGAAGCAGGTTATAGATGTGGCTGGGTATATGTTGAATTTACAGATGGAGCACACGCAATAGTCTGCTTTAACACCACCAACTTAGGACTGATTTTCATCGAACCACAGGATGACACCATAGTCGAATTAAGTGTCGGACATTCGTATGACAGCATGGGCTTAGTTATATACTTTGCAATAATTTGGTAATGCACGCGCTGACACAAAAAGGGGATTGTGCGGGAGAGATCACTCTGTTTTGAGGTATTTGATGGGAAACAAAGCTAATTTTTTGCCCTTTACTTCCAGCTCCATCGGGTTCTCGTATCCCCGATCTTCCCTTAAAAGAAGCTTCAACTTCGTTTCTTCGCCAGCTCCATAACCGCCAAGGCTGAAATCTGAATGAGCAACCCTGTGGCATGGAACCAGCAAACTAAAAGGATTTGAAGCCATAACACGCCCAACAGCCCTAGCGCCTCCGCCAACAACCTCGAATACCGCCTTATACGTGGTCAAGTAACCAACAGGAACCAAAGAAACACACTGAAGCACCTTTCGAGCGTAACCCGAAAGCCGCTCAAAGGCTAATTCAAACCTGCAAGGGGGCTCTTCCCCGTCAAAAACCGTCTTCAAAGCCTCTAAAACGTTCGCAGCGAAACCATCCGTCTTCTCCATCACCGTGAAGGATCTGTTATACGGCAAAAGCTTCAAAAGAATCCGTAAAACGTCTCTTTCACGCGGGGAAAAAGCAGTCGCAAATATTCGCTCCTCCTCCACAGCGGCTGCATACCACATGTCTCCGATTTTTTGACTGTAAACTTGGATCACGCTTTCCCGCCTCTAGGTTAATATTAAACGGAGAAAGTTAAAGTATAAGATAAAACTTGGCGTAGGAGGCTTTTGCTCTCGGTGAAGTTTAGCGGAAACACGGTTGCAGCGATTGTTGTTTTTTCAAGTGGAAAAATCTTGTTCATAAAGCGTAAAACTCCTGTGTTTAAGGGCTACTGGGCTCTGCCGGGCGGAAGAATGGATGAGGGGGAGACTGCTGAGGAGGCGGTTGTTCGGGAGATAAAGGAAGAAACCGGCTTAACCGTTAAAGTCGTTGCGAAGATCGGGGAGTATGACGAGAAAGGCGTGCAGGACGGAATAGAGTACGATTACCATGCAACATGCTTTCACGTCAGTCTGGTAGAAGGCGAAACGCAACCGCAAAAAGAAGAAGTAGAAACCATTAAACTGTTTCATCCAAAAGCTTTACCGAAAAAATTAGCCTTTAGGCACTCAGATATGCTAAAAGATTATTTCAAGAGTAACATAGAATAATAGGGCAGGTCAATCGAGAAGCTTAATACCGTCGGTCCGTCTTCCTACATCGGAGGCGTATGTTCGTGAAGTTTCAATTAACCCTTAAGGAGGGAGAGTTCCTCGTTAAGCTCGCCCGGAAAGCCGTGGAGGAGTACCTCGAAAAAGGAACAGTTGTTAAAGTGCCTAAAGATGTTTCGGAGAAGCTTATGGAACACTGCGGGGTCTTCGTCACGTTAAACAGGATCAGAGGTGGAAAAAAGGAGTTGAGGGGTTGCATTGGTCTTCCTTATCCTGACACTCCTTTAGCGCAAGCCGTGATTCAAGCCGCCGTCAGCTCCGCCACACAGGACCCCCGTTTCCCTCCGGTCTCCCCCGATGAACTCAATCAAATAGTCTTCGAGCTGAGCGTGCTTACGCCCCCAAAACTCATCGAAGCGGAGAAACCCTCGGATTACCCAGCAAAAGTTAAGGTTGGGCGGGACGGCTTAATCGTCGAAAGCGGATACTATAAAGGCCTGCTCTTGCCGCAGGTGCC